>RCNE010000317.1_pt1 | contig 26201 bp, 18 predicted proteins | sample 2041361 | NCBI WGS metagenome assembly RCNE01 (sample SAMN09708229, study PRJNA481090) | Marine sediment metagenome, whole genome shotgun sequencing project. | reverse complement strand
TAATTGGGAGTGGTGGGAAAGAAAAACCCGAATGAAGAAGAAATATTTTCACCTAAATGGAAGGGAACGAAAATTATAGACCCGTATTTAATCTTTATAATTTTGCTTTTTCAACACTTTTAGGAATAAATCGTACTGGATATTTCTTTTTCTGAAATTCAATTCTTTTTAAAAACAGCAATACTTCTTCTCTGGTTGGAGAGTCTTTTTTTTTATAGCTTGAGGGGAATTATAACATAAAGTTATAAAAAAAACTGTACTCGCAAAACAATCTAATTTATTCTTCCCTACAGACATCCTAGATCTCAAAGAAGAAATATGTGCTTATTGCAGAGTTAGATGGCTAAAATAGATTAGTGCGATTGAGAATGGAAACGTTTAGAGTACTAATGATAAAAGACCAAGCTGAATAAGCCTGGCTTTTTGTTTTTAGACAAGACCGTAGAGCTTTCTCTTAAAAAGATTGGCAGAAACTAATCTAGTAAAGAAATTCTTTTAAGGCTCCTTAATTAGCTTCAGGAGTCTTTTATCGAAATAGAAATCCTCGGACCTTACTAATTTAATTGAGTTCAAAAAATCAGGGTGACGCGTATTTATAATGTAATTATACTCATTGGTTATTATTGCTGACGGTATTTTTAGAACTAAACTTCTGTTAGTTCTATACCAATCACTCCCAATATTTTGTAGTTTCGAATATGAATTAAAATCTCTCCAATTCTTTGGCAATATTTTACTTTGAATTTGCTCAATAAGATGATCATTATCCTCAATTGAGATAACCATGATTTTATAGTTGATTAAAGGCTTTATTGAATTTAAATGAACCATTAATTCCAGTGTGGCCAATGATCTTGAAGAAGCAGTATAAAGAACAAATTCGCCATCTCTGTTCCAACGGGCAGAAGCACCAGAAGCAGTTAAATATTTTGCATATTTGCTGGTAGATATTCGGTAAACTTCCATAAGCTACAAATTATCACCATACTCTATGCCGGTGAGTCGGTCATCAATAAAGTTTATTCCGGCATTAGATTTCAAAAAGGAAAAAGGTTTTTTTCCTCCCAAAGCAAAATTCTCTTTATTCAACCATGTTCTGAAACTATCATCATTACCAAAAACTAAGCGACCATGTTTGAATAGAGTCAAGAGAAGAACCGTTTTTTCCTTTAAAGATTGTCTTTCAATCTTTACCTTATACGATTTAAAATCTCTTAACCTCCTTTCACTCACATCCAACAAATCAGCCATAAGCTTATCTGTCATTTTAGACATCAATTTAAAGACTAGCAAGTATTTCGAATCCAACTCTGTTTGATGTAAAAAATTGACTATTTCCAAATCATCCATTCTCGTTGGAATCTTCCTAATTAGTCTTTCCGCATTTTTAATTTCTATAGTTGCCATATTCAAATATAAGCATTATTACCATATATAAACGGCAATTTTTCCTAATTATTTCTCAATAAGACGCTGCTATTACTTCTTCCGTCAATAATGTGTGTGTTTAGTGTTTATAAAGGTAAACCCAATCCGTTTCTGGCAGTGCATTCGGACATCTAGGCTACTGCTGTTTTGGCACAAGTCGTTAGGTAATGAAACTATTCTGATCTGAAAAGAGAAGCTTTCGCAAGATTGCTTCCTTTTTTGTTTGCCAATAATATCAAGTTAAGCCTATTTCAAAGGTTTAATCCGAACAGTCAAATCCTCCTCTACCATGATGCAATGATTTTCAGGCACTTCCTTCCAGAATTCTTTATTGTCTGTCAAAACTTCTGAAGAAATGAGAACCGAGTTTTCATTATTTTTTAGCTGTTTACAGGTTAAATAGCCTTCCTCAGATACATAACATTCAGTATTTGAAGCAATATGTAAGGATCTGGTTTCTTTAGCCGGATCTGTGCTATAACGTGTGGCAATAAGTGACTTACCATTTGTAAGTACTAAGTTATACAAAGAGGGTCCTTCGATCTTGCTTTCTTTTTTCATCTCTTCTATTTCTGCAAAAGTTTGAGACAGACAATTCGAAAGATCTTCCAAACTTAAGGATCCCTTTTGCTCTTTTAATTCACCTGCCAGGGTAAGAAACAAAGCGAATATATATTGTGTATCGGTTTGCCCCTGGATCCATTGAAATAAATCATCATTCAAACGATTGATCACTTTCCTTTTTATTTTACCAAACTCCTTGATACCTCCATTTTGCATCATGAGGAATTCCTTATAATGAAAAGGATGACTATTATGAATCGAAACTCCACCTTGAGTAGCTGCTCTAATATGAGCCAAAAGACAATTCGTTTTGATCATGGAAGCATTATAAGAAAGGTTTTCGTCATTCCAGGCAGGCCGTATGGATCTATATAAGGCTGGCTCCTTTCTTCTGAAGTGATTATACCAACCAATTCCAAAACCATCACCATTAACAGTCATTTCTGACTCCAGGGCATGATGACTTTGCTTCATTAGAGAGTTCTTTGGTTTCAGAATTAATTCATCTGCGAAAATGGGTTTACCGATATAAGCTATAAATCTGCACATAGAGACTATTTTAACTGTGGAGATAGATTTTTAAAAGATTCAAATCAAAATAAGCTTACTAAAGTTACTTCTTTTTCAGTGAAATGATGGTCAGTTTTACGACAAATGATCAATGAATAAATTGTTATGATGGTTACTTACCTTATTCAAGAAAAACATCTTATAATCTGAACTCTTTTGTCCAGTTGGGTTTATAACATATAAAGTTGGCTGATATAATTGAAATAAAAAGACCCCAAATTGAATGCAGAAAGACCAGACAAAACTCATACTATATTGCTTCGATAACTAAACACACCCCTTGGTTAAGAAAATAACGTCTTTGGTCCTATATTGTTTGTGGCTTCTTAACAATAGCTGTAACTTCATGCGTATAAAGCTAATTTTATGAAATGGGTATTTGCTATTTTTTTTATGATTCATTTAAATACAATGCCCGCTTATTCTCAAAGATCACTATCTACCAAAATCAATCTGTCTTACTTTTCAGCACAACCCTACTCTACTCAAAAAATATTACTATCTCCTAGTGTTTTACTGCAAACGGGAATTGAAAAAATACCTCAGCTTAAAGAAAAATCCACAGCAGATTATGTCACTTTTATCTTATTATGGATAACAACTTTACTCACGATCTTCACCCCGTTGACTTTAATCTATTTGTGGATTCTTTATTCCACTATTTATGTGAAAAAATACAGGCGTATTTTTAGTATAAAAAAATGGATTTTTGGGAAAAGCAATCTCACGCATGATGACTTAAATGATGTCATACGTTTGTCTTATAGAAAAGTCTATTCCTTAATGGTGGGGTTTGGAATAGCCATTGTGGCATATGCTATAGCTTCGATTCGGTTTATGCTTCTAAATTTTGATGAGATGGAGACGGCAATGAGTGAATATTTTAGATTTCCTTTTTTAGTCCTGGATGAATTTGGATTGATCAATTCCAGCAAAGAAATAGAAATGAAATTTGAAGATTTCTGGAATCATATGTTACTTATCGTTGTGATTTCAGGTATGTTTTTTCTAGTCGGCTACCTCTTAGGCTCTCTTGTAGTGGATTTACGATTTAAATTACTCAACAAGCAAGTTCAGAAATCTTCTAAGAAAATTAGAATTAAAAAAGAAATGTTCAGCCTCAAAACCAAAGAAGATCATACACTTCATGCATGAGCCAATGCATTTATGTGATCCACAAAATCAGGGTTTCACCACAAATTAATTTTTCCATCACTTTTTCTATCTTTATCCTTCAGAAAATATTCTACCAATCAAATTTGACGCAATGAAGCCAAGAATTACATATTTCATCTTCCTTTTCATGTTTTGCAGTCTTTCACTAACAGCCCAAGTGAATTTTTCCAATGATCCTTTAGAGGCTGAATTCGTTACTGAAGACGTAGATCGATTTTGGCAGGCTTTTGATGAGATGGAAAAATCAGGAGAGAACACCTTTCAGGCTTATATCGATGACGGTACTCCAGGCCTAAATGGATTTATTGACAACAGAATCTTAGGAGCCGACTCTCTTTACGCCATGGTACAGTTAAGAAAGGCTGATTACCTAAAATCAAAGGATTTACTCCTGGATCTGGAATCCAAACGAAAAAGGATCAGGTCAATCTATGCTGCCATGAAATACTGGTATCCGGAGGCCATATTTCCTCCCATTTACTTTGTAGTTGGACGATTTAATTCTGGTGGAACCGTTTCTGAAGACGGCGTCATTCTAGGTTTGGAAAAGCAGAACGATCTTGAGGGTCTTCCCGGGTTAGTGGCCCATGAATTGATCCATTTTCAACAAACCAGCCTCGGTGCGGAAGAGAATCTTTTATTCCAATGTCTCATTGAGGGCAGTGCTGATTTTATAGGTGAATTGATCTCTGGTGAACAAATTAACGGCGATGCCTTTGTCTATGGTGAGGAGCATAAAGCGGCCCTTTGCAAGGAATTTGTCCAGGTCATGAATAAAAGAAATTATACTGACTGGCTATACGGAACCTCGGGTAAAGATGATAGGCCGAATGATCTTGGCTATTGGATGGGGTATAAAATTACAGAAGCCTACTTCTACAAACAACAAGATAAGATGAAGGCCATTAAAGATATATTACACATGAAGAATCCGCAAGTCTTTTTACAAACCAGCGGATTCCTTAATGATTATCTTAAAGAAACTTCGGATTAGTTTCTCTGATGGACTGTGTGTTTATTTCACTTTAGCTCTTGCATCTAATCCAAAGCTTTCTTGTACTGCTTTATACCACTCCTCATCAGCAGCGGCATTCCAGTCTACCCATTGCTCGTCTGTCATTGAGGCTCGCCAATCAAGAAATGGTTGGGCATCTGGCCCGACAGGATGTCTTAACTCCCAGGTACCGCTTTCAGCAACATCAAGAATGGTATCAGCAACTAAAGTTGGTGAGGTGGGATGTTCCAATGATGCTCTGAACATGCCTCCAAATCTAAAAGATTGTGGATATAATGAATTAGGTGAAGCATGTTGTATGTCATTCGCCATATCGGTGTTGATGATACCCGGTTCAATAATTGCTACTCTGATATTAAAGGATTTTACCTCTTGCGCCAATGCTTCACTAAAGGCTTCGAGAGCGAACTTTGACGCCGAATAAGGCGCCAACGGGGAACTCGAAATATGACCTGCCACCGATGCTATATTGATGATACATCCATTTTTCGATTCCCGCATTAAAGGCAATACAGCTTTGACGCATCGTATGACACCAAAATAATTCGTTTCCATGACTTCTTTAAAAACAGATAGATCCATTTCCTCTATGGCCCCATGTCGTTCTATACCTGCATTATTTACAATAACATCAACCGGACCGTTCTCTTTTTGAATATGATCAATACATTCATTCACCGATTCGTCAGAATTCACATCCATCTTCCTCATTATAATACTTAGTGATTCTTCCTTTACTTTTTCATATAAAGTAGTCGCCTCCTCCGGGTTTCTCATCGTCGCATATACTTTATATCCTGACCTGGCAAATGCCAGTGCTGTATCTAGTCCAATTCCTCTGTTTGCTCCTGTAATAATTACTGATTTCATATATTTTGTTTTAGAAATTAATGTGTTTCATCATCATATCGTTTTTACCCCTTACAAAAAAAGAGTATCCATCCATTTTAGGTTATCCATTGCCCGAAAGATATGAAGTAGGCGATTTATTTCAAGTTTGCACTTCCTTCTTCTTGGCATTCACAAAGAACATCTTCATCATCCCCTTGTTCTTTACATCAATTTCTCCTCGAAATTCACAATCATAATGATCTTTGATAAGCTCGTAGGTACTTTCAGATATATTGATCCTACCGGGTTTAGATTTTGTTTCCATCCTAGATGCAACATTTACGGTATCTCCCCAAATATCATAGGCAAATTTCTTAGTCCCTACCACTCCGGCAACAATCGGACCCGTATTGATTCCTATCCTAACATCGAAGGTCTGGTGGTTCATCAAATCAGAATTTTTGGATTCATTAATGAATTCAATGATCTCAAATGCGGCCTCTATGACATGAAAAACATGGTTTTCATCAGGATCGGGCAATCCACCTGCACACATATAGGCATCTCCTATTGTTTTTATTTTTTCCACATCATATTTTTCCATGATCTCATCAAACCTGGAAAAATAATAGTCCACACTATTGACCAATTCTTCAGGCTTCAGGTTTTTTGCATAAGCAGTAAAACCTACAAAATCAGTAAATAATACGGTTACGGCTTCGAAGCTTTTGGCTTTCACCTTACCAAATTCCTTCAATTCCTGAGCTGTTTCCTCGGGAAGAATATTTAACAACAGGCTTTCTGAACGATCCTTTTCTGCCTCTATGATTACATTGGTTTCCTTTATGAATTTATATCTTCTAAAAAGACCTAAAGCGAGTAAGACGATAAGAAATAAAGCAATCGCTACCCCATATATGGCGTTTTTTTGACGCTTCTCTGTTAATTCTAGAATTTGAGCTTCCTTTTCTAATAACCCGATTTCATCCTCTTTTTTGGATAGATCAAAACCAAATTGAAGCCCTCGCATCTTATCATTGGTTTCTAAATTGAATATCGAATCTTTTTGCGCTAAGTATTTGGCTTGATATTGGTATCCTTTTTTAAAATCTCCCTTATTTACATATGATTGAGAGATTCCATCATAAATTTGTGCCAATTCATAACTTAAGTCTTGACTGATCGCTAAATCTTCAGCTTCCCTATAAGCACTTATCGCTTTATTAAAGTCATTGTTTTGATACACTATGCCCAATTCAATTAAGCATTTAACTTTCACCAATAAGTTATCCTCTTTGACCGCATTTGAATAACACTCATTTAAAAGACTAAGAGATGCTTCAAATTCTCCCAATTTGAACTTTGTCTTACCCAATAATAATAAATTTTCTGAATAATATAAAGTGTTTTTTGTGACCTCAAGTCCTTCTTCAAAATATTCCAGGGCACTTTGATAATTACCTTTGGTATATTCAATCTCACCTACCCCGAAATAATAGCCTTTTGAATTAGCGGGATCATTTATAATCTTTAAATAAGGGTAAGCTTGTGCGTAATAATTTAACGCTTTATCCCAGTCCTGAGGACTATCTGAATAGACCCCGGCTATATTTAACAATGCAGTCGATATACGTAATGGGTTCTTTAATTTTTCAGCAATTCTCAAAGATCGCAAAAGATAATCAATAGCCTCAGCATTGCCGCCTTGACTGAAATATGCGATCCCCAGATTACTCAATATATTAGAAATCCCTATGGAATCTTTGAGTATTTCAAAATTCTCTAATGATTGTGTCCAATAATCAAAAACTTCCAAATAATTTCCTTTATAATAATTGGCATTGCCAATCTGTTTTAAAGAAAGTGCTTTACCTTTTATATAACCCAGTTCTGTTGAAAGGTCCCTTGCTTTTTCGCTATATTCTAACGATTCATCAATATTCCCTTGATTCAATAATTCTAAACCCAGATTATTTAAGGTGGCTACCATAGCAGTATCTTTTGCTCCTGTTGCAACGATCCCTTTTAAGCTGTCTACTTGTTTGTTTTGAGATAAAACAGGCAAAGACGCCATTAAAAAGAGGCAAACAACAGCAAAAAATACCTTCTGGTTTCTAGTCATATTTAGTTTATTCTTGTTTTATAATGTTATACACTTTTTCACCCTTTTTTGTAGTGATTTTTACGAAATAAAAACCATTTAAATAAGAGGTCATATCAACATTTTTGATTTTTGAGCTATTTTTGTTGAATCTATTGTGATACTTTAATACACCGTTCAAGTTATAAATATCAACGTCACTATTTTCTGAAACATTCTGTTGAATAGTCAGAACGGTTTGTACCGGATTTGGAAATACTGTATATGAAGGGTCACCTTCGGCAACGCCTCCACTGCATTTTCCTGAATCAGCGTTAGCTGAAGCTGAAGTAGACGTTTTATGAGTGCTCTCAAAAGTTGTTAAATTCCATTTCAACAAATTACCATCAAATAGAATTTCAAAAGACCCCTCTCCGGGCAGAAATACAAACGGTAATTCTCCTGAGTATAAAGCATCACCGCTTATATTATTGTCAACGCCATATAAAACATACAATGCGTTATCATTGGGGTTTTCATAACTGAATTTGGCAACATAATCATAACCACTTGGGTCATTAGGTGAGTATACAATACAATCAAGATAATTGCGTATTTTTTTCATCTGGCTGCCATAAGGATTTATGTACAATTTACCCTCTGACACATACTCAATCAAATAATTTCGCGGTTCTTCTCTAATTTTGCTGGTAAATACACCTGTTTCCGCGCTACTTTGTTCATCGCCGTATTCATTTACAAAATAATAAGTAATACCACCTGGGAAAACATCATCTTCCGTATCATCGTGCACATATCCATCAATAACAGATGTAAACTGTGGGCTATCCCCTTGATTGATAATCAGGTCATCAATCACCACATCTAAAGTGGCTTTATTAATAGTTAAGTTACCAAGGTTTGTATCAGGAGAAAATATATAATTATCTTCAATATCATCGGTAATGAATATATCATAAACGCCAACCTCCATTTTATCTCCTAAAACATATTCTGTGCCATCTTTCATAAAAAAGTACGGTATGGCACCATCAACCTTTAAAATATTTACATCTTCACCAGGGGCAAACTCAACAAAATTAGGCTCTATAATTGGCGTTTCACCATACTTAATTGTTTCTGAAACTGCAGTAAAGGTTAAAGCAGCTTCACTAATCGTTAAATCACCATGTTCCGGACCGTAATCCATCACATAATTGCCCGACGCCGGCGCTTCAACCTCAATAGTATAAGTACCTCGCTCTTTAACAGTTTCTATGGCAAGTGCTGAACCGGTTTCATCTGTAAAAATGTATGGAATTAAGGCTCCTCCAGAACCGTCGGGGAATACGGTTGATAGATTTTCATCCATATAAGCAAATCGAGAAATAGTTGTTTCTAAATGTTCATTGACAGCATCACCATAAGCTAATGATAAGGAGCTTGTATTTACTGTTAGCGTTGCAGGTTCCACTGCAAAAGTATCCCGTTCTAAAGCAAATTCGAAGATATAATTGTCATTAGGATCATCTGTAATAAAGATCTCATAAATACCAACGTCCATTTTTATAGGTCCACCTATGGTATATTCTGTATCGTCTCCTCCCACCTTCTTAAAATAGTAAGGTATTCCACCATTTTCTTCAGGGAACAGCGTTGACATATCTTCATTTTCAGGAAAATCACTAATTTTTATATTAATGCTTGGTGTCTCTCCATACTTGATATTTTCAGCTGTAGTGACATCCACCGTTAAAGTGGCTTCTGTAATGGTTAATTGACCAACTCCATTTATAATGCTGTAGTTATCGGTTATATCTCTTATTTTGATATTATATGTGCCAACATTTATTTTATCACCCAGTTCATATTCCTTTGTATCACTGGCATCAGTATTTTCAAAATAATATGGAATACCATCCGGGAACACATTTTCTGTATTATCATCATAAGCATAATTAAATTGAGTTGTTATTTCAGTACCAATATCACCTCCGTATGGTATTGACAATGAAGTCGTCTCTGTTGTTAAATCTTTCTTAGTAACTGTTAATTCTACTTTTTCATAAATTATATTAAAATTATCAGACATAGGATTAATAAATGTGCCTGGGAAAATATATTGCAGATGACTATTTGTGGCCTCTAGCCCAGTGATCATATTTAATGCATAGAATTTTGAAATAGCGCATGACCCAGAATCAACACATTCTTGTGAAAAGTCTGAAGTATCAATTATACTAAAAACTTGGTTGTAATCATTTGTGTCAGAACCACTGCCTAATGAAGAATCATTAATAATTCCTAACCTCTGGCCATTGACAACTCCTGTAACCTCATCATTAACAATTCCTAATCTCTGACCGTTGATTATCCCTAAAACCCGGCCATTAATAATACCTAATACCCTACCATTGACAATTCCTAATCTCTGACCATTGATAATACCTAGTCTCTGACCATTGATAATACCCAATACCCTGCCATTCTCTATGGTTTCATCTGGCGTATTAAAATAATCTAAATAGGCTGTAAAATCGAGCGGATTAAAATTAATAAAAGCACTTCCTGCATCTGCATTAACAGACCCATAAACTCTTTCTGCAAATCCTGCATCTACCGGATATGAACCTCCTCTGTAAGGTACCTGTTCAATCCTATTTATAAAAGTGTTCTCAGAAGATATCCAGCTCCCATTTTCTAATAGATCCAATATATCTTGATAACGATCTACACCATTTGGGTCAAATGTTTCGCCAGGTTTAAAATTATTAATTACTCCAACAGGCATAATTCCTGTAGTTCCATCTTTATAAAAATCTTTTAGATGTTCCCCTTTTATTTTAGCTAGAAAGGCATCAGGATCATCTATTAATTCAAATGACTCAGCCCCGGTATCATCAGTAGTACCGTATCCGCTATACATTAGTTCTACCGTTATTTTTTCTCCGTACCCAGCATTTGTTATATCCTTTGGCCTTATGATTAAATTATTTTTTTCAATCCCTAAATTACCATTGATAAAATTGACTTTATAGGTCGTAGCAGGCGTAAAATTAGTTACCCCTTTTTGTGCATCAGAACAGCCATTTAGATCTACGTCTACACCCTCTGGTGTTTCAGGACATTGATCATATACATCCGGCACCCCGTCAGCATCTGTGTCAGTAAAATCTCCATCAAAGGATGCGGATATTGAATAATTCTTTACATCCGGATAATCAACATCATCAACAACTGTAGATAATGTAACATCCGGAAAACCTAAATTACCGAGAAAAGTAGCATAGGTTTCTCCTTCCGGAAGTTCAATTCCTTCGACAGTATAGGTCAGTTTTGACTTATATGCTTCCCCAAATTTAACCGTCATTGGGTTTGCCGTCACATTTAAGATATTTTTACCGTCTTGGAAAAACTTATAAGGCTCTGAAAACCCACCATTACCGACTGAACCAGGTTTTGCTATCGTTAATAATTGCAGCACAGGATTATTTACAAACGGTGGTATATCGGCATAGATGACCCCATCGATAACAGTAAAAGGAACTGGTTCACCGTCTAAAAAAACAACGGGCTCAGTTTCTGAGGTCGGAACAGGTAAAAAATCACCAATAATCCTTATTCTAACCGTAGAGATACCTGCGTTTTCTGAATCTGTTTCAGGCACAAATTCAAACGAAGTTATTCTTGCCGTTTGTGAGGCCAAACTGTTAAATACCTTATTGGCATCTATCATACCCGGACCTGCCTGGGGATTGGGAGAAGATCCATCCCTCACATTACTTTTAAACAAATCTATGACCTCGCTTGTGCTTATTGATGATTTTCCAGGGTTGCTGACATCCGGATACCAGGTCGGTAAAGACGATTGTAACAAGGCTATTACTGCCGCTGCTGATGGTGCAGACGCAGAAGTTCCAAAAAAGTTTGGATACTGAGGAGTTTCATCAGTTGGTTCACCATTTGAAAAATATTTTATTCCAATAGAACCTACGTTGGTATCTACTCCGTCCGGAGCAGCAAAATCTACATCTATTTGGGCTCCATCAGTTAATGTTCCTCCAAAAGAAGAAAAAACTTCCGGGTCCGTTTTATTATATCGAATAGCACCTACAGTAGCCGATTTTTCTGTCATGGCATGCCCGCTGATGGTTGGGGTACCAACAGTATTATATTCCCAGGTCAGTCCGTTTGATTCAAAAGCGATATATCTAAAAGGCACATTGGTAGCACCATTTGCGCTCGTAATTAAAATATTTGCATCCCCAGTGCCTGTAGCTTTAAAAACAATTACTTCGGTAGGGTCTCCTTCGATGTTTACACGATTACTACCTACTAATAATCTGCCAAAATCATCTACGATATAAATATCCAAATCATCCGATGCTCCGAGCTCATTTACTTGTGAAGCAGCATCTTCCTTCCATTGCAAGGCAATCATATAAGTACCAGGAACCACAGTTATTTTTTGCAAATAATCTTCAGATCCATCAGGATTTGTACCAAAAACATGTGCTTTTGTAAGGCCAGCATCAATAAAATTGGTTGTAGGAAGGTCAGTAGATGGGTTGAAAACACTCTGATAAGCATTTTCGCCAAAATTTCCAGCTGAGGTAAAATGCATACCACCGCCATCAATAAAGGCATTAATAGCAGTTGAGATTCTGCCTTCCCCAAAAAATGGTTCAGTTACAAAGGTAATATCATCAACAATAATGTCAGACAGACCAGCAAGTTCATTGAAACCTACTTCAAATTTTCGAGGGGACAAGGAAGAAGCATAAAACGCCAATTTAGCACCCGGAGCCACATCATGTATGATATGCATCATCGCCCTGCCTTCATCTGAAGCCACGCCATTTTGATATTCCTCTATGACATTTACTGGCTCATTGTAACCATGTGGATTCTCAATACCTGGTAAATCACCTTGTTTTACATCTATTGTCGCTTTTGAATCATTTCCTGCAGAAAAAGGTTGTGTATCATAACTATTTGACATGACCCCAATGGTAATACCTGTGCCGTCAACCGGCAAAACATTGCCTTCTGAATCAATTATTTTAAATGATTCTCTTACAATATCTGAAGTCTGCGTAGAATCACCTTGCGAAACAGCAAGCCCTGTATTTCCATCACCAAATGTGTTTTTTATTGAAGGATATACAGGCCTTGCAAAGTTGATTGCACAGGGATAATCATTCAAATCACACAGCGCAACGTTTGAAATGAAAACATCAATAGCCGTTAAGCCCGCCAAATCAGTTTTAACATCAGTTTCATATAATAAAAAATCGGAGTCAGGTATACTAAACGGGGAAGGAATTGTGGAACATGCCGGAGTTATTCCTTGCAACAAATCAATCACAGCTTCAAATTGCCCTTCAATCGGTACAATTTCAACCAGTACCTTCTCGTTAATTATTTGAAAAATAAGTTCTGATGGTGTTTCACCTACAACATCATTACAAAATCCTCCAAGCTCTTGCCCTATAATATCAAATGATTTTCCATTGCCTATTACCGGAAAAATAAAACCATCTTCCGGTTCGCATTTTTTAGCAGAATTCGCATTGGCAATTACAGTGTGTTCTTTCCCATTAGGATTAATGATTGTCCATTGAACATAGTCGCCCGATCCAAATTCTTTAGTAAAAGCCTTATTGTTAATACCGGGTTTAAATTTATTCAAACCCTTGGCGAGTCCTTTTCCTTTGTTGTATTTTATGATACTGCCGTTTTCATCAATAACAACCTCTTTCCTAGTTGGATTATCATAGCCGAACGTTGCCTGATACAATCCATTACGAAGATCCTTGACACATTCAATCACAGGAACTATATCTTTGTTCTGGTTTGAATTACCGTTATTATTTTTCTGGGAATATCCTGTAAAGGAAAAACAAAAAACAAGTAATGTCGCTAAAATCCATGTTTGCTGCAAAAGACCAATTGAAATATCCGAGATCTTATTATAAAAATTAGAAAAACGTTTTAAATAAAATGATTTACCGAAAATCACTTTTATGTAGATTGATGAGTAGAAATTAATCATATGTTAAGGGGGATTAATCGTTATTAATTTTAAAACATTTATTTGATCTATAGTCATAACAATTCCCAACCAATAAAACAAATTATATTCAACTTTGAAACCGAGTTAGGACGAATCGACATTTTTATTGTCCGAAAGCCATTATTTATTTTTCAAGTAAAAAAATGGAATCTGTGGAAAATTGATACTAGTATCGATTCTTAAATGGAAGGGAAACAACTATGGCATAAAAAATCAATGGAAATATTTCGTATTTTAGGGCTGTAAAAATTAACCTACCAACCCTCTAAAAAATGAAACAACGGATTTTAAAAATATCCAAAATTATTGTCATAACGCTTGTTTCGATAGTCTTCTTGTTGGCCGTGATCATTGGAATTGTGTTTCAATTTATCTTAACGCCTGAAAAAATAACTCCCAAAGTGGTTCAAGCGATCAATAAGAATCTCAATGCTGAGCTATCAATCGACGCCATTGAACTGACTTTTTTTAAAACTTTCCCAAACTTTAAACTTGAATTAAAAAACGGTTTTATCCTAAATGATTCCAAAACTATACAAGATTCATCTTTTAACTCAAATGACACATTGATTCAATTTGATTATGGCGTAGTAAGCGTTAATCCGGTAGCTTTTATCGGCAACAGCATAGAAGTCAATAAATTCTCCTTTGAGAATCCTACGATTTATGCATATGTTTCTCCTGATGGACAAACGAACTGGAATATCTTAAAAGAGCGTGAACCGCAAGAAAAAGATAGTCTTTCTGTAGCAAATGAAGAAAAAAAAGACTTCAACGCAAGCATCAATATTGAAGAAATTTCTATCATCAATGGTAACCTGATATTTGATGATCACTACAGCGAAAATTATATGACAATTCAGGGCTTTGACATGAACCTAGCCGCAAAATACAGTGATAAAGAAGTGCTGCTTAAACTCAATTCCCAAAGTGATAATGTCATTATTCGTAAAAAAGGGAATACGTATACCGAAGAATTGGCAGTTGTTTTAAATACTGATTTTCATATAAATCGTAAGACTAAAGTAATCGATTTAAAAAATGCCAAAGTTGGCATTAATGACATCACATTTGTTGCTGATGGGACATTGTCTCCAAACCGAGAGAAAAACGAAATAGATGTTGACCTGCATCTTGACCTGGAAGTGCCCACCCTGAATACGTTGATCGACTTAGTGCCTGAATCCGTATTTGACAAAACAAATAATTATCAGGCAAAAGGAAATGTCGCTATTTCAGCTGCTATCAAGGGTATCTATAAAAAAGGGGTGATACCGGCTATCAATGCAAAGTTTCAGATCAATGAAGGTGAAATTTCTTTTAAGAACAGTCCCAACAAAATAGAACTTATAGAGGCAGATATAGAAGCTTATATCTCCCCGCAAATAAGCACAGGCTCACATTTTGACATCAAGAATTTTAACTTAAAAGGAGTTGGCACTGAGATCAGCATCACAGGTAAGGGTCGAAATCTATTTGATAATGCAGACCTTGATATTACAGCCAATGGGAAAATTGATCTTGAGGCTTTGGAAAATAGTTTCCCTTTTAAGAAAAGTTTAAACTTAAAGGGTTCGGGAGAAATTCACCTTTCTTCCATATTTAATATCAATGACATTCGGAATCAAGATTATGGAAAAATTCAAGCTCTTGGCACTCTGAATATGAATCAGATTGTTTTTCACAATGAGACTGATAGCCTTCATCTTCAGCTGGACAACGCTAATATCCACATTGAGCAGGATCAGGATAGCAACTTATTGACTGAGACTTCGACCAAGGTCATTGAGGGAAAAATCACTATCCAAAACCTGGAATTCACTAACGGTAAAAATTCGAGTGGGAACCTGGATCAACTCAATATTAAATTTGCTACAACTCCAATAAAAGATTCCACAAGGGTGACTGTTATGAAGTCGTCAATTCTGGTAGAAAATGGCAATATTAATTTAGGCGACACGCTAACAGCAAAATTAAAGTTTATCAATGCTAAAATCAGTTTACAGCCTGATAAAAAAAATGTCAGGGTTCCCTCAATTTATTCAGTATTTGAAATAGATTCAACGGGAATCAGAGCAAAAGGACGGTTTTTTGCCATTACAAAAGGTAGCTACAAATTATCTGCAACTAAAGTGGACGGTAACTGGCCCATCACTGGTGATATTTCTTTTGACCAACTCTATGCCTATACGCCAACCTTTCCACTTTTACTAAAAATGCCCAAAACAAAGCTCAGTTTCAAACCAGGCGTCATCAGTCTGGATCATACGAAAATTGAAATCGGAAGCTCCGATATTGAAGCAACTGGAAAAGTATATGAATTTGGGGATGCTTTTTTTGATAATAAAATGCTGAGGGGTGAATTGGAAGTGAATTCCAAATTACTCGATATCAATGAATTCATTCAAGCCTTAAACGACGGAGAACGGCCAACAGAAAAATCAGCTGAAGACGTCCTTGCTCAAGATGCGAAGAATGAAGGCACAACAGCCACGGAGCAGCCAAAATCTTTTGTAGTACCTCAACTACTTGACTTGAGTCTGAAAAGTCGTTTTAATGAGGTCAAATACAAGGAATTTAGAATAGACAATGTGATTGGTACCATCACCATAAAAGATCAAAAAATCGATCTGGCTAATTTACAGATGACCACTATGGCGGCAAAAATGACGACTTCGATTGCTTATGAATCTAAAGAAAAAGGGAAGGCCTCTCTGGATTTTGATGTTAAATTGTTTGATATTGACCTTTCCAAATTAACCAAGCTCATGCCCGTCCTGGATACGGTACTTCCCATGGCAGATTCCTTTGAAGGAAAGGTAAATTTCAGGATGAAAGGGGCTTCAAAAATTGATAAAAATCTTGGAATGACAGCTTCTTCGCTAGATGCCATAGCCCGCGTAGAAGGAGATAATTTAGTGGTTTTAAGCGGTAAAACTTTTGAAAAAATGGCCAAAATACTCTTGTTTAAAAATAAAGAAAAAAACACCATCGACAAGCTTGAATTTGCCATGATCTTTAAAAACAAACAGATAGAAATTTTCCCATCTGTTGTGACCGTTGATAGGTATAAAGTAGCTATTGGAGGACAACACAATCTCGACCTGACCTATGATTACCATGTATCCATACTAAAATCACCGATGCCCTTTAAAGCTGGAATAGATCTAAAAGGAACAGAAGAAGACATGGATTTTAAGATCACCAAAGCGAAATACAAATACCTGTTTTCGACGAAGGAAAGACAACAAAAGAAGGCCGATAGCACCTTGATCAGGAGAAAGAACGATATCATTCGAACCCTTCCATTTTAAACTGTCTTTACCATTAATATCATGATGATTTTTGCACCATCAGCAATATTCCGATTCAAATAGGATACATTTTAAAAATAATTACTAAAATTTTATTAGGAAATTCAATATACACGCTCATTATTCGTTATCTAAAAGTTGGCATTAGTTTATCAACCAAATTAAAATTTCGAAAAAATGAAAGCTTTAAAAAATATAGTGGGTGTTTTGATGGTAATGACCATTGTTCTCGTTGCTTGTACTACAGCAAAAAGTCAATACGAAAAGGGTAATTACTATGATTCGGTCATGCGCTCGGTTGAAAAACTACGAAAGAGCCCAAATAATAAAACGGCACGCGAAACCCTTGCAAATGCCTATCCTCAGGCGGTCAATACTTTGATGGACAAACTTGAAAATGAGGACCAAGCCAATGTAGACTTTAAATTTACCAAAGCAGTGTACACCTACCAGCGATTGAATAAAATGTATGAAAGCATTCAACGTTCTCCAGGTGCCAAACAAGTTATTAGCAATCCTAAAAAATATTATAAAACCCTTGATAAGATAAAACCAGAAGCAGCTGAAGAACAATATGCTGCAGGAATGTATCAATTATCAATGCAGAGCAGAGAAAATGCCAAACAGGCCTACTACTATTTTCTTCAAGCAGATAAATTTATCCCAGGGTATAAAAATGTTGGTGAAAATATAGATGAAGCTTACCACAGATCTATTTTACATGTGGTTGCAAATATGAAACCGGTACAGTCAAGAACCTATGAACTTAGCGCCGATGTTTTTTACAGACAAGTTGAAAATACTTTAAAGCAAATTGAAAATAACGAATTCATCCGTTTCTATACCCCTGAGCAAGCCGCCAAAATTGATCTTCAAAATCCTGATCAGATTCTTGAGTTAAATTTTGAAGACTTTATTGTAGGAGAAACTCATACAAAAGAGGTCATAGAAAAAATGGAACGCGATAGCGTTGTAATTGGAGAAGTTACGCTTGACAGCGGTAGAAAAAAAGAAGTGATTGGAACCGTTGACGCTGAAGTAGCACTTTTCAGAATGGAAGTGATCTCGAGAGGTTTGGTTAATTTATCCATCACCAAAAATGGCATGGATGACAAAGACTTGATATACCAAGATTTTCCTGGAGAGTTTGTTTGGTTCCATGAATGGGGACAATACAACGGAGATCAACGTGCCCTTACAGATCAACAAATCGCTATTTGCAACAACAAAAGGATAAATCCAATACCACCTCAACAGCTATTTGTTGAATTCACTAAACCAATACACCAGCAACTACATAACAGACTAGTAGCCTTTTATAAAAATTACTAATTATTGACATGGCTATTGACGTCATAGGGAGTGACGTCTGTTGTGAAGTGTTGATTTTTAGGAGGTTAACTGGAAATGAGAAGAATGAGTGAAGGTTTCACTTAAGTGAGGCCCTCACTTAAGTGAAACCTTCACTATTTACCCTCTCAGTTTTGATACCTTGAGCGAAAGGAAATAGGATTTGTTCCGGTGATTTTTTTAAAGGTTCTGTTAAAGTATGACAAGCTTTCAAATCCGCTGGAAAAGCAGGTTTCCGTAACATTCTTACCAGATAAAAGCAGCTTTTTAGATTTATCAATTCGGTAGTGGTTGACAAACTGGGTAAAAGTTAGTTTGGTGATTCTCTTAAAGTATCTGCAAAAAGCAGGTTTTGATAAATGACTGAGGTCCGCAACTTCCTGAACGTTCATTTTTCTTTGGTAATGCTCATCTATAAAGTTATATATCTTATCCATTCTATCCTTGTCTCTGGTATTAAACTGATTCTTGACAGGTTCTGAATGCAAGAGTACCTTATCCTGGGCCTTAGACAAATGATTTAGTATATCAAGTAATTCAAGAAACTGATCAAATCTGTTCAGAGTCGCTAAATTTTTAAGTCTTTTTCGAATCTGATTTTTAGTTTGATTTCCAAAAGCTATACCTCGCCTAGATAAAGTCATAAGCTCATGAATTGACTTAAGCTCTGGGGTGGTATCAAACGTCTTTTTTAAAAATTCCGGTTGTATGTGAACCACTATCTTTTCATAAGGTGTTCTAATACCATAATCAAAATTAAGATGTGGAATATATGATCCTATCAAAACCAGGTCGCTTCCCTTAAAGCGGGAAAAATGATTGCCAACATGTCTGTTTCCATCAGCACCTTCTATAAAAACCAGTTCGAATTCAGGATGAAAATGCCAAAAGAAAAAGTCACTCAAATCTGGATTGACCATAATACTTATTGAACTTCCATCTTCCGGATTAATATGTTCTAATTCCGTTTTCATAAGCTAAATTTAAACATAATTTGCCTTTATCATCAACTTTACGTCCATTTATATCAATATTGTTCAAATTAACATCACTATAGGCGTAGCCAAAAGGTTCAACTCCTACTATCTTTGAATTGACTAATAGCAAGTGAAATCAAAAATATCTGAATTATGAACTATCAAAATGAAAAAATCAATGAAAGAGAGAGTCCTAATCAAAATCACAAAGAGATTCCAGGAAATCCCTCTACGGCGACAAGCAGCGCTCTTAAACTGAACGACAGGTCTAATGGGAAGCCCCTTAAAGTATTATCTGAAGAGGATTGGAATTTTTGGATGCACAACGGTTATATCGTGATCAAAAATGCGGTTTCCAGAGAACAAGCCAGTCAAACCGCTGATTTCTTGTGGGAATTTGAAGAAAAGGATCAAAACGATCCGAATACCTGGTATGCACCTCCACGGGCAGAGATGGAAATGAAGGAACTTGCCGGCACGGGAATGGTAGAAGTATATAACAACCAAGCCTTATGGAACAACAGGCAAGAACGAAAAATATATGAAGCTTTTACGGATATCTGGGGAACTGATAAACTTTGGGTATCGATTGATCGTGCCAATTTGAATTTCCCAATCAAACCAGGTTTTGAATACAAAGGATTTATTCATTGGGATTATGACCCGGAAACCAAGCCACAAAATGTGCAGGGCGTATTGGCTCTGGCTGATCAAAATGATCTTGACATGGGAGGATTTCAATGTATTCCATGGTTATATAGAAATTACGAAAGTTGGAAATTAAGCCAACCCGAAGACAGGGATCATTTCAAACCTGATGTTAGTAGTTTGGAAGCGAAAACCGTAAAAGTCAAACTCAATGCCGGAGATCTACTGATCTTCAATAGTACCCAGCCCCATGGTATCAGACCAAATCTATCAAATGATAAGGTCAGAATCGCTCAATATATATCCATGATGCCTGCCGAAGAAGACAATGAGGAACTGATGCAATGGCGCATCAATTCATGGAAAAACAGAATTGCACCAAGTGGCTATGCATTTCCTGGTGATCCAAGAAATTTTGAGCAGGAAAAATATGATCGTGCTGTACTTAATGAATTGGGTGAAAAGTTACTCGGCTCAAAAAAATGGTAAGAACCTAGTTAAAAAAATTATACATACATTTACCTTAACAAACACTAAACCAAACTTTTAATTTCCAAATTAATGCTGGGCAACCTCCATTTCATTGACATTTCTATCATATTACTGTATTTTGCGATCATCCTTTGGATCGCATGGTGGGTGTCAAGGGGGAGTCGAAAAAATAAAGGCCCAAGAGATTCAAAAGACTATTTTCTGGCTGGTAAAACGGCCGGATGGTTTGTCATTGGGGCGTCTTTATTCTCTTCAAATATAGGTTCGGAAATCATTATAGGCGTATCAGGCGCTGGAGCCAGGGGCGAAATGCCACAGGCTAATTTCGAAATCATTGCAGCCCTTATACTGATCCTGTTGGGTTGGGTTTTTGTTCCATTCTATTTAAGATCCGGAGTATATACCATGCCTGAATTTCTTGAAATTCGCTATTCAAAAGCTTGTCGAAACTATCTTTCAGTGGTTTCGGTATTGGCCTATGTGATCACCAAGATTTCATTGATCATTTTTGCAGGAGCACTCGTTTTTGAAACAATGGGTATTTCCTTTTGGACCGGCGCCATCATCACCATCGTAGCCACCGGTTTTTACACAGTTTTAGGAGGCCTTAAGGCGGTTATCTATACGGATATGATTCAAACCTTCATTCTATTGGCGGGAACAGGCGCAGTAACTTATTATGGTTTAATGGAGATCGGAGGCTGGGATGCCTTGATGGGTGCCCTTACTGAGGCAGCAACCAAACCTGAAAACCCGCCGGTAGAAAGATTCTTTAATCTATGGAGACCCTCAGACGACACCTCTTATCCATGGACAGGCATGCTTTTTGGTGCGCCTATTTTAGGTGTTTGGTACTGGTGTACTGATCAGTTTATCGTACAAAGAACCTTATCCGCTAAGGACATCAGTAATGCTCGCAAAGGGACCTTGTTTGCAGGATTCCTAAAATTACTCCCTGTCTTTATATTTTTTATACCAGGGGTGATCGCCTATGCTTTGGCTCAAAAAGGAATGCTCAATTTTTCTCTAGACAATCCTGATCAGGCTTTACCGGCCATGATTACCGGTTTTCTACCCATTGGTTTAAAAGGGCTTGCTATATCAGGACTGCTTGCAGCGCTTATGAGTTCTTTATCTTCGGCATTTAATTCATCTTCTACCCTTATCACTTTTGACTTTTACAAGCAATGGAAACCTCAGGCCAGTGAAAAAGAATTGGTATGGGTCGGTCAATTGGCAACACTTGTATTGGTGATTGTTAGTTTCTTATGGATTCCATTTATGAAAACACTTATGGGAGGAGGATTGTTTCACTATTTACAAAGTGTACAAGCTTATATCTCACCACCCATAGCGGCAGTTTTTCTGTTTGGGCTCTTTTTTAAATGGATCAATGCCAAGGGTGCCATCATTGCATTATGGTCAGGATTCGCCCTGGGAATGTTTAGATTAGTCACCGAATATTTAAGTAAAGAAGGGATCATAGATATTGCGCCAACAAGTATGATGCAAATTATGCTTGACATCAATTTCTTGCACTATGCCATCTATCTGTTTATTTTCAGTGTTTTGGTATTGATGATTTTTAGTAAAATGGGCACTCCTAAGAGGGCTGACTTATTGGAATTGGTTACTTTCAGTAAAGCAGAATTAAACGCTAAATTCAAATGGTCAACAGATGCTTTCCTTACAATTTTGTTGATCGCCTGTGTTTTATTGCTTTGGATCATCTTTAGCCCACTGGGAATTATTAGTTAATTATGGACTTACAATTGGTAAATAAAAGTGTTTTTATATCTGGGTCAACCTCAGGAATAGGCTTTGCCATGGCACAAGGGTTTTTGCAAGAAGGCGCCAAAGTGATTATCAATGGCAGATCTGAACAAAAGCTTCAAAAAGCCGTTAAAAAATTAAGGGCATTGGTTCCCAACGCTGAAGTTTCAGGAATTGCAGCTGATTTTAGGGATGCCAAAGCCATTGAACATATCCAAAAACATATAGACCAGGTGGATATTTTGGTCAATAATGTCGGCATTTTTGCTTCAAAATCTTTCCAAGAGACAAGTGAGCTAGAATGGCAGGAAATGTTTTTGGTCAATGTTATGAGTTCCGTTCAATTGTCAAAATATTTTTTACCTAAAATGCTGGATCAAAATTGGGGAAGAATTCTTTTTATTTCCAGTGAATGTGCGCAATTGGTCCCTGAAGATCTTATTGCCTACAGCACAACTAAAGCAGCCTTATTAAGTTTGTCCAGAGGACTGGCGCAAACTACAAAAGGCACCCAAGTAACAGTCAATACCTTAGTTCCCGGCTCTACACTAACCGAAGGAGCTGTTACATTTTTAAAGGAACAGGCCAGTCAGGAAGATCGGTCAGAAGAAGCTGTAGCAGAAGATTTCTTTAAAAAAATACGGACCAGTTCTTTGATTCAACGATTTGCCCATCCCAAGGAAATAGCTGACATGGCACTTTTTTTAGCCAGTCCCTTGAGTGCAGCAACCAATGGAGCTGCCATTAAGGTTGATGGAGGTTCAGTTCCTGGTATCCTTTAATTTAATAAATTAACTTTTTTTGATGTGTAGGTCCCTTTGGGGAAATGGAATCGTAATATCATTCTCCTTGAATTTTCTTGCAATGGCCTTTCTGATATCACTTTTGATCCTTTCTATCCTAAAAATTTCTTGACTGTAGAAGAGCAATTGAAAATCTAAAGAGGAATCCCCAAAATTGAGAAGCATTACATCAATCCCATCTTTCTGATCAACGTTTTCATTTTCCAAAGCACATTGTTTGAGCACCTTAACTACGGAATCAACATCAGATCCATAGGCTACACCTACATTAATCTTAAAACGATTATGTTTGGTCTGATGGCTCCAATTGATCACCTTATTTGTAGTGATCAGAGAGTTGGGAATAATAATGGAAATCTGATCGCGATTCAATCCTTTTGAAGTTCTAAGTCCAATGTCTTGTATCTTCACGATATCCCCATCTATTTCCAGTATATCATCAATTTTGATCGATCTTTCTGAAAGAAGGATCATCCCCGAAACCACATCATTAAAAGTTTGTTGCAATCCAAGACCAACCCCGACCAATAGCGCCGCAGAACCAGCGACCAGGACAGTTACCTTAATTCCAATAGTTTCCAAAATAAGACCAAATGCAATGACCCATAAGGTATATCTGATGATCTGATACATGGCAAAGGATGTCCCTGTATCAAATTTTCGAACAAAATTCTTCCTCAATAAGGTCTTTTTGATGATCCGAAGCGAAATGGTAACAACAAGAATGATCAAGATTATCCTTACAATCGTAAAAACCGAAATCACATAATTACCTATATGCAGAAATTCAAATTCTAAAAAATTCTGAATGTTTTCCATAATGTTGATTTTTTAATAGTATCAGCCCTTTACTTAAGTCACCCCTTCACTTAAGTGAAGCCCTTACTTAAGTGAGCCCCTCAAAACCCAATTTATTATTCGTTCAAAACCGTATGAAAATGTGCCCAGAAATCAGTGTATGATTTCGTGACCACCTCTGCATCATCAATTTGAATGGGCACCTTTAATGCCAATGGGGCAAAAGCCATGGCCATTCTATGGTCATCATAAGTTTTGATCAGTATATCTTTATTAATCGTTGATCCTGCTTTTAGATGTAAGCTCTTATCTGTAACGCTGATATCCGCTCCTAATTTTTCTAATTCCTGTTGTAAGGCCACTAAACGATCAGTTTCCTTTATTTTTAGGGTATGCAAACCTGTAAGGTCACATGCAATTCCCAGGCCAAAACAGGTTACGGCAATGGTTTGGGCAAGGTCCGGCGAATCACTAAGATCTAATTTCAGAGGCATGAGTTCTGCTTGTTCCTTCTCTAGGGTAATCTTGTCATGATCAAAATAGGTCGATACCCCAAAGTGTTTGTAAATAGTTACCAAAGAACTATCTCCCTGTAAACTATTCTTTTTGTAAGAACTCAAGGTAACCTTTCCTTTTTTACTTAACGCCACAAGACTATAAAAATAAGAGGCCGAACTCCAGTCAGATTCTACCGTCATTACACTGTTCTCAATAACTTCTTTTGGTGATATTTTAATCACATTATCCTTCCAGTTATGGTCAATTCCTAAATCACTTAGTAATGCCAAGGTCATTTTGATATAAGGAACCGAAGTTACCTGACCCAGCAACTCAACTTCAAGGCCTTTCTTTAAACCAGGTGCCATAAGCAACAAAGCAGAAATATACTGACTGCTCACATTTCCCTGAATACTCACCCGTGTTGGATCTATATGCTTTCCTCTAATTCTCAATGGCGGATAACCTTCTTTTTTTTCATAACTGATATCGGCACCCAATGACCTAAGCGCATCTACAAGTATACTGATTGGACGGTTCTGCATTCTATGGGAGCCCGTGAGAACTACCTCCCTACCTTCCTTAACCGAAAAATAAGCGGTTAAAAATCGCATGGCTGTTCCGGCATGACTTATATCTACTGCTTCCTCACTACTTTTTAGTGCCTTGTTCAGGTATTTAGTGTCATCTGAATTTGATAGATTCTTTAAACTCAGGTTCGGAAATAAACTTTGTAAAATAAGTAAACGATTAGACTCACTTTTAGAACCCGAAACATTTACTTCTCCTGTAATGTTTCCTGTATGATGTGCTAGTTTCTTAATCAATTTATGCTGTTTTTTTTCGCTTACGCTTAAAATAAAAAGTCATAATAAGTGCATAAATCACTGAACCCACTAATTTACGAATCAAGTATTTTGTATTGCTCAAGCCAGCTAGGGCCTCATCAAATGACATCTGTGTCAAGCCGTATAAAAATTCTATAAGAATCACGATGATCAAAAATATTCCAGCAATCGCCAAAAATGTTTGTAAAAAAGACATGTCCTTAAAATTCTTTTTCATCTATTTTAATTTTTCATTATTATGATGTCTATCATGGTCTCTTTTGGCTTTGAAATCAAGCTTTTTATCAAAAGAATCCTGAAGGTCAATTCCCGTTTGATTGGCTAAACAAAGTAAAACAAAAAGCACATCTGCCAATTCCTCGCCAAGATCTTTGTTTTTATCGCTTTCTTTTTCACTTTGCTCCCCATATCTTCTGGCAATGATTCGAGCTACCTCTCCCACTTCCTCAGTGAGCTGAGCCATATTGGTCAATTCATTGAAATACCGCACTCCGTGTTGCTTGATCCACTCATCAACCGCTAATTGAGCATTCTTAATATCCATAATTTATGTTTACCGAACAAATATAGAATATTGGATGTGAATTTTGAACTCTGAATAAGGAATTCTGAATATCGAAGGTTTTGTCTTATACTGAAATAGATTGAAATGATACTTCTTCATTTGATATTCGAAATTCGTTATTCGAAATTCTCTTGGTGATTTTTGGAAAAAATAATAACACACCCCTGTTCTCCTTGCGTCGAACTTCCCCTCTCAAGAGGGGAGCGCTAAAATCTCCAATCCCTTTAAAACTATTTGAAGTAATAATCTGGACTACAGTCCAAGGTTTACAGTCAATCTAGGTAATTGGAAATTGACCGAAATAATGGATTAACACACCCCTGTTCTCCTTGCGTCGAACTTCCCCTCTCAAGAGGGGAGCGCTAAAATCTCCAATCCCTTTAAAACTATTTGAA
>RCNE010000667.1_pt1 | contig 26223 bp, 27 predicted proteins | sample 2041361 | NCBI WGS metagenome assembly RCNE01 (sample SAMN09708229, study PRJNA481090) | Marine sediment metagenome, whole genome shotgun sequencing project. | reverse complement strand
CAAACATGGCACCTGTTGTTTCCCAGTCCGTTCACCTGAACTTCTTCTGTGGTACAGAAGCAACTTCAATGAACGCTGGCGTCTTCGATGGTCTCGAAGGCTACTTGCAGGATGCTGTTCTGGAATCCGCATATTGGGCACAGACACATGTTCAGGCAGCAAACGAAGTTGCCCTGATCAACACTGTTGGCCAGTCTGATCCACAGCTTCCAAACACAATCTTTGCGCAAAATGGCGTGCGTAACGCATTCTTGTCCGATGCAGAGATTAAGAAAGCCGAAGAGATGTGCTCGCCTGAGTATCAGCCTGCATTGTGGGAAGACGCGAGCGCCTTAACGGATGGTCTGGTGGTCTCGACACTTACCAGGAAATCTATGACGAAGTTCGTACAATCGATGGCAACACATTGCCAGAGAACGTTGAGCCACGTCGTTGGTGGAAAGGCTAATATAGCCTTTAGCTAACCCGAAAGTTTGGGGCCGGCCGAATGGGAGTTCGGTCGGCCCTTTTCATTTCGAAAATACCGCCACATGATGGCGGATGAAATGACATATGAGGGGGGAGACCTAAATGTCGATATTGGCTGAAGCGGTGGCAGTAGTGCCTGCTTTATTCTCGGGCAGTGCATGGGAAAAGCGACAGGCATTTGATGCCGACGGTATGTGGCTGTTCTGTTTTTTTGCCACCTTTATTGGTGGTTATCTGGCACACCTGTTTTACAAAGCGTCTCCGTTCATGGAGAGACACCTTGAGAGAGGTATCTCAGTTTTTGTATATTTGATTATCGCTGCGATTATTGCGTGGGGCGTTATTGACCGGTTTGTTTTCTCAAGCCAGTGGTCAGGATCAACAACGATCCCGCCGTTCCTGTTTATGGTCATGGCATGGTTCGCTTGTTCGTATAATGTGAAGCTGCGCACGCACCTTAGCTTTAGCGAATTCCGCTCCAAGATGGCCCCTAGTCGCCAAATGGCGACATTGACATTGGACGCGGCGCTTTGGTTTGGCTTTTGCTGGATCGCGATTACCACGTCATTGCGGTTCACGGCGTTGTCTGCGGACAATTTCCAATTGGTTGACGGCGTCGACGATGTCATGAAGTGGTGGTTCTACCTTACTGTTCCTGCCGCCTTTACCTTGATGTCCGGGCGCGTGATCAGCAATTGGTTGGAAGATTGGAACAACTACCGTTCCGGTGGCCAGATCATCAAAATAGCTGTTATCGGGGGGGATATGTAATGACTGACGGTACACTTATTACACTTATTTCTCTGGGCGTGACGATTTTCTTCATGCTTGGAACACCAGTTTTGCTGGTTATTTTCTACTGGGTCATCGGCTGTAGCTTTGTCATCGACCTGCCACTTGCCAACACTGGTAACGAGCTGATCAACGTATTCAGTAAAGGCTTTGCACTGCTTGCGATGCCGCTGTTCATTCTGACCGGTGACTTGATTAACCAATCAGGTATCGCGCGACGATTATCAGACTTTGCATACTCATGCCTTGGCTGGTTGCGTGGCGGTCTTGCGATGGCTTCTATTGCGGCTTGTGGCTTGTTCGCGGCGATTTCGGGATCAAACTCGGCCACCACGGCGACTATCGGTTCGATGTTGCACCCTGAAATGGTCAAAGGCGGCTATGATGAACGCTTCTCAGCGGCGACTGCAGCTGCGGGTGGTACGGTGGGTATTATCATTCCACCATCGATCATCTTCATCGTTTATGGCTTTTTGCTGAACCTTCCGATCTCGGACTTGTTCGTTGCTGGTATCATTCCTGGCGCGTTGATGGTTCTGGGTATGATGACTGCGGCGTTTATCGTTTGCACAATCAACGGCTGGGGCGTTCTGATCGGTCTGTCGATCACACGTATGATCAAGACGGGTATCGGCGCATGGTTGGGCTTCTTTGCCATCGGTTTGGTGCTTTGGGGTATCTACACTGGTAAGTTCTCACCTACTGAGGCGGCTGGCGTGACTGTAGCCTTCTGCGTGTTTATCGGGCTGTTATCCTATCCTTTGAACCGGATGATGGGCAGTTCGACAAATGTACCTGTAGAAGAAAAAAGCTATGCATCGATGTTCGTTGTCGAGGGTTTCACGATTTTACAGATCCCGAATATTGTATCACGCTCTGCACAGATCTCTGGCATTTTGGTGCCACTGATTGCGGTGTCTGTTGCGATGCAGCAGGTTATGTCGTCACTTGGCGCAAAAGACTTTATCGGTGAATTCGTCACGGGAATGGGTGGCTACTATGCAGTTCTGTTCACGTCGATGGCTATTGTGTTCGTAACAGGGATGATCCTTGAATCCCTGCCTGTCACGATCATTCTGGCTCCGATCCTTGCGCCTATTGCTGCCTCCGTTGGCATCGATCCAATCCACTTTGCGGTTGTGTTCCTTGTCGGCGCATCGATTGGTTTCATTACCCCGCCCTACGGGTTGAACCTATACGTGGCATCGGGAGTGACGGGCGTGCCGTACTTTAGGCTACTGCGCTACATCATCCCATATCTGATCGCGTTGATCAGCGTTTGGTTCTTTGTTGCATTGGTCCCAGAGACTGCGCTCATGATCTTGCCTGATAGATAAGAGCGATATGACGACTAAAAACACTGAGGACACCGGCCAAATTCCGACCAACCTCCGGCTGCTATTGCTGCTGGAGGAGGTCGCGAAGGTCGGTGTTCCCGTCACCCCCTCGGTGGTGAACGAGGTACTTGGCTTGCCCAAACCTACGATCCATCGCCTGTTTGCAACTGCAGAGGCCGAAGGGTTCTTGCAGCGTGATATTGACGGGCGATCCTATAGCCCCGGCCGGCGTATGCGCCAACTTTCAATCAATACACTTTCATCCGAGCGGGTGCGCACTGTGCGTCTGGCCATTTTGAAAGGACTTGCCGTCAGTGTCGGTGAGACCTGCAATTTAGCGATCCCCGAACGTGATGGCATGTTCTATCTTGACCGTGTTGAAACGCATTGGCCTCTGCGCATCCAGTTGCCCGTGGGCACCCAAGTGCCATTCCATTGCACCGCCAGCGGCAAGATGTACCTGTCCACATTGCGCCCTGATTACCTTGCGCGGTTCTTAAAGAACTATGTGCTTGAAAAGCAAACCGACAAGACAATAACCGATCCCAAACTGTTGCATGAAGAATTGGAAATCACGCGCGAGCGCGGGTATTCAACGGACAATGAAGAATTCATGCCCGGAATGACGGCAATTGCGGTGCCTATTTTGGATAACCGGGGCAGGCTGCTATCGACATTGTCTATTCACGCACCAGAACAGCGCCGCCATTTGCCTGATTTGGTCGAATATCTGGACCTGCTTCAAGACGCCGCAAGTGAATTGGCGGCGCTTGTGGAGCGCTAAACCACTGTTAATCTGAGTTTTAATTATGTTTTATGAAATTGCGCCCGCCAGTTTCATTAAAGACAGTTCGGCGTCAGATTTTTTAGGTGGAATGGGGCCCCTAGCTGTTGCATACAGAACTCAGCCAAACGACTGGGGGATTCCAGATGACTCTTGCCGTTCCTACACTGAAGTCCTGTTCAGACTGCCCGATCCGCTACAGTGCCGTCTGTTCGAAATGCGAACCAGACGAAATGCGCGAGCTTGAAGATATCAAGTATTATCGTTCCTATTCTGCTGGGCAGACAATATTTTTTAGCGGCGATTCCTTGGAATTTGTAGGGTCTGTTGTGTCCGGTGTGACCAGCTTGACCCGCACTTTGCCAGATGGGCGTATTCAGATGGTCGGGCTTTTGTTGCCCGGTGATTTTTTGGGCCGTCCGAACCGTACGACGATAGAATGTGATGTCGTGGCTGAAACAGACGTGATGCTGTGTTGTTTCCGGCGTAAACCGTTTGAGCAAATGATTGAGAGCACCCCCCACGTCGGTCAACGCCTGCTTGAGATGACATTGGACGAACTTGATGCCGCCCGCGAATGGATGCTGGTTCTGGGTCGCAAAACAGCCCGTGAGAAAATCGCATCGCTGCTGCATATGATTGCTGTACGCATGGCTTCGCTGCAAGCCGGCGAGACGGCGGAGACGAGCTTTACCCTGCCAATCACACGCGAAACGATGGCGAATTATCTGGGGCTGACCATTGAGACTGTGAGCCGCCAAATGTCCGCGTTGAAAAAGGACGGGCTGATCGCGTTCGAAGACCGTCGCGATATTCGTGTGCCGGATCTTGAGGCGCTCAAAGCAGAAACCGGCGAAGACTTTTAGACCCTGGCTTTTGTAAAGAACCTGAAGGTGGTTGCAATCGCGGCAATGCCCAGCCCGATCCCGTAGCCGATCCAGACCCCATTGGGCCCCCAATCCCACACAAACCCCAAGACGTAGCCGATGGGCAGCGCGATGATCCAATAGCTGACCATCGTAATTCCGACAGGTACAAAGTTATCCATCATGCCGCGTGATGCGCCCAGCATTGTGCCTTGCACGCCGTCGGCGACTTGCATGGCGGCGATGACGATGAACATGGACGTGGCCAGTTTAATAACTTCTGTATCATCCGAAAACGCGTTGGCCAGATAGTCGCCACCAGCGAGAAGACCTGCCATCACGAGCGTCATCCATCCGATGATCACACCGAGGGCCGCTAGTCCAATCTGTACCAGTCTTGCGCGTTGATCTGCGCCAATGGCTTGGCCCACGCGAATTGATACCGCGATGGAAATTCCCAAGGGCACCATATAAAGGACACCTGCCACAGCCGACACGATCTGGTTGGCCGCCAGCGCTACTGCGCTAAACCACCCCATCATCAAACCAGCAAAAGCATAGGCAGCACCTTCGCCGATATAACCCATAGCAATCGCCGCGCCTTGCTTGAGCTGGATGCGGCGTTCCTGCCGTCTGTGCGCGACTTTTATGCGTGCATCTGCCGTCAGCGCAGATCGCTGCCAGATAATCCATGCCAAAACCAGAGACGCGCTCTGCGACAAAAGGCTCGCGATGCCAGCCCCTACCAGCCCAAGCCCGTCCCATTGGCCGACGCCATGGATCAGCAAATAGTTTGCGGGGACATTCAACACCACGGCCGCAAAGGCCAACATGACGCCGACCCAAGGCGCGTCGATGGCATCAAACAAACCCTTCAGCGCGTAAAAGATCGTGAAGGGGATCAACAGCAAGCTCATCGCGGTCCAATACCCGTCAAGCAGTGCCAACACTTCGGGCGGTTGGCCCAAGTGGACCAGCGCGGGCTGAAGGGCTAGCATCAAAGCGGCCCCCAAAATACCTGTTACAATCGCAATGCGGACACCAGTTTGGGTCGCATTTGAAAGGTCATCCGCACTTTGCTTGCCGCGCGCCTCGGCCATGCGGACACCAATCGCTGAGACAAACCCGTAAAGCCCTGAATAAAATACAATAATCACCGAGTTTGTAATCGATGCTGCGGCAAGCGACAGGGTGCCCAGCGGTGAAATCATGATCGTATCCACAACACCAATCAAGGTGGCCGCCGCCATAGAGATCACAATGGGAAAACCCAACCGTGTCAGTTTGCGCATCTCGCCCCAAATGGTCAGGGCGAGCGACGTCTGCGCATGCGTGATGTTGCGTTGCTGGGTCATGCACAGCCCCTAAAGGCTGGCCTGTTTATGTCAAGCATTCCGAACTGGGCCGCTTTGCCGCCTAGCGCGACATAAAGATTGGTATATCAGCAGTTTCCAACAGGTCTAGCGTGGCCCCGCCAAAGATAGCTTCGCGCATCCGTGAATGGCCGTATGCGCCGCTTATGATCATATGTGCTCCGACTTCTTGGGCGCGCCGCAGCAGGATATGACCCACATGTGTTTCGGTTTTCGCTAAGACCGCGACCTCTGATTTGGTGCCATGGCGCATCAAGTATTGTGCCATCGCGCCGCCTGGATCAGACCTGTCGGCGGCGTGTCTGGGCGGGTCAATTATGCATATATCGGCCACATCGGCCTGTTTCAACAACGGCAGTGCAGCGCGCGTGGCTGCCAACGCCTCGTCGCCATCGTTCCATCCCATTACCACATGGCCGCCCGCATCGGGGGCTTTGCAGCCTTTGGGGATCATCAAGACCGGACGCTCGGCGGCGAATAGGCACGCTTCGACCAAAGTCGCAGCATCCGGGTTGTCCTGATAAGGCCGAGGGAGGACGACCAAGTCAGAAAATCTAAGTTTGCTTGCAAGGTAATCAGATAGGGCAGGGCCCTGAACAGTGGCTGCTTGCGAAGACCAGCGGGTGACTTCACCTTGCATACGATACTTGAGCCAGTTTTCGATCTTGTCGCGTTCCGCCATCGCATCACGGGTTTGTTCGGCAATCAACAGCGACTCGGCGCCCATATAGTGATGCATCGATTCTGTATGACTGATGGTGACCACGAAAACCTCGAGGTGGGCATCCATTCGGTCAGCAAGCGAAATCGCCCCGTCAAGCCCTTCGTTGGCTTGATCTGTGTTCGTTAAAATAGTCGCAATGACCTTATAAGCCATATTTCTGGCCTTCCCCGTATCGGTTAAACATTGGGGGCGATCGTTCGCGCAATACCGCTCCATTGTGATGAATATGGCAGGTCCGCAAAAACCGTGTCTTGATCCAAATCAAATTTGCCTTTGATCCACATCAAGGACGCATCATGCCCCGCCCCGCATAAGCAAAATCACCAAGTAGCTGTCGGACCCATTTGTGATCCGGCGAAAGAAGGGGATCTCTTATGGGGAACTACATTAAGCTCATAGCATTAGGGGGCGTGACGCTCTTTGCTGCTATCGGGGCAAACTGGGGCCGTGACGTTGCATACATCGTTCACGCCATGATTATTATGGTTGTTGCAGCCTATATGTTTGTGCGCGTTTTGCGCAACATGGACGCACCAGCCTACGCCACACCGGATGGTTATATGGACGATGTCGTCCGTGCCGGTGTGATCGCCACAAGTTTTTGGGGTGTTGTTGGCATGTTGGTTGGCGTCATTATCGCCTTTCAACTGGCATTTCCGGTCCTGAACTTTGAGGTCCTGCAACCCTACGGTAACTTTGGACGCCTGCGCCCGCTGCACACCAGTGCGGTGATTTTTGCGTTTGGGGGCAATGCCCTGATTATGTCGTCGTTTTATATTGTGCAGCGCACCTGTGGCGCGCGCCTTTGGGGCGGCAATCTGGCGTGGTTCGTGTTCTGGGGTTACAACCTGTTCATTATTCTAGCTGCGACCGGCTATCTGCTGGGCGCCACACAATCCAAAGAATACGCAGAACCTGAATGGTACGTCGATATCTGGCTTACTATCGTCTGGTTGGCGTTCTTGGCAGTCTATCTTGGTACAATCTTTAAGCGGACAGAAAAGCACATTTATGTGGCGAACTGGTTCTTGCTGGCGTTCATCGTCACGGTGGCCATGCTGCATGTAATCAACAACATCAGCATTCCGGTCAGTATCTGGGGCAGCAAATCTGTGCAGGTCTTTAGCGGTGTGCAAGATGCGATGGTCCAGTGGTGGTACGGGCATAATGCAGTGGGCTTCTTCCTGACTGCGGGCTTCCTTGGCATGATGTACTACTTTGTGCCCAAGCAAGCCGGCCGTCCGGTCTATTCCTACAAGCTGTCGATCATTCACTTTTGGGCGCTGATCTTTCTTTATATCTGGGCGGGTCCGCACCACTTGCATTACACAGCGCTGCCTGATTGGGCTGCAACCTTGGGCATGGTCTTTTCGATCGTCCTGTGGATGCCAAGCTGGGGTGGTATGATCAACGGCTTGATGACGCTGCAAGGCGCTTGGGATAAACTGCGCACCGATCCGATCTTGCGGATGATGGTGATCAGCCTCGCGTTCTATGGCATGTCGACCTTCGAAGGCCCGATGATGTCCATCAAAGCGGTCAACAGCCTGTCACACTATACCGACTGGACCATTGGTCACGTACATTCTGGTGCACTTGGCTGGAACGGCATGATTACCTTTGCTGCACTTTACTTCCTCACACCGAAATTGTGGGGGCGTGCACAGATGTATTCCATGAGCGCGATTAACTGGCACTTCTGGTTGGCGACAATCGGCATCATCCTTTACGCGGCCTCGATGTGGGTCACCGGGATCATGGAAGGCCTGATGTGGCGCGAAGTCGACGCAAACGGGTTCCTTGTGAACAGCTTTGCAGACACCGTTTCCGCGAAGTTCCCGATGTACGTTGTTCGTGGTCTTGGTGGTGTTTTGTACCTGTCTGGCGCAGTGATCATGTCCTGGAACATCTTCATGACCATCCGGGGAGGGGCGAAAGTCACTGCACCGGTTGGCGTGCCAGCAGAATAAGGAGGTCAGAAAAATGTCTGATACAGAAAAATCACTCACCAAAGGCTTCCTTGCCAAACATGCGATTTTGGAGCGCAGCCCCACGTTGCTTTTGGTTTCGACCTTGCTGGTCGTGTCCATTGGCGGGATCGTGGAAATTGCACCGCTCTTCTACCTCGAAGGTACAATCGAAGAGGTAGAGGGCGTGCGCCCCTATTCCCCGCTGGAACTGGCGGGGCGCGACATCTACATCCGCGAAGGGTGTTATGTGTGCCATAGCCAGATGATCCGTCCAATGCGCGACGAGGTCGAACGCTACGGTCACTACTCATTGGCTGCGGAATCAATGTACGACCATCCGTTCCAATGGGGATCAAAGCGTATCGGGCCAGACTTGGCCCGGGTTGGCGGTAAGTATTCGGATGCTTGGCAGCTTGATCACCTGATTGCGCCACGCTCTGTCGTGCCGGAATCGATCATGCCGGGCTATGCCTACCTGCTCGATACACAAGTGAACGCGGAATATACCGCCGATCTTGTATCGACCCACCGCTTTGTTGGCGTGCCTTACACTGACGAAATGGTCGAAGTCGCCGCCGCTGACGTGCTGGCACAAGGCGATCCAGACACGGATGCCTATGACGAACTGCTGGAACGCTATCCTGGTGCACAAATTCGCAACTTTGATGACGCACCAGGCGTGTCCGAAATGGATGCTTTGATCGCATATCTGCAAATGCTGGGTACAACGGTCGATTTCTCGACCTTTACCCCAGCCGCAAGCCGCTAAGGAGGGCTGAAAATGGAAACTTCATCTGTTCTTAGCGAAATCGCAGATAACTGGATGCTTGTGGCGATGTTCACATTGTTTGTCGGAGCTATTCTCTGGGCCCTGCGCCCGGGGAGTAAAGCCGTTCACGCTGAAACAGCCAACATCCCATTCCGTAACGAGGATCACCCGCCAAGTGCGACCCACAAGGCGTCATCCAAGAACGAGGAGCCGCAATCATGAGCAGCAATGATCAAAAAGACATTGATGAAGTCACCGGCACCGACACCACAGGTCACGACTGGGACGGCATCAAGGAATTGAACAACCCGTTGCCACGTTGGTGGCTGTGGTCACTTTACCTGACGATCATCTGGGCTGTCGCTTATACGATCGCCTATCCCGCATGGCCGATGATTAGCGGTGCAACCGCTGGTGTGCTGGGCTATTCAACGCGCGCCGAAGTCGCCCAAGACATCGCCCGCTTTGAGGAAGCCAATGCCGAGATTTCGGCACAACTGGCGTCTGCCGATCTGAACGTGCTGAACGAAAACCCCGAGCTTTTGCGATTTGCCAACTCTGCAGGTGGTGCGGTGTTCCGCAACAACTGTTCGCAGTGTCATGGATCAGGTGCGGCAGGGGCCTTGGGCTATCCTAACCTTCTGGACGATGATTGGCTTTGGGGCGGTGATTTCGAGAACATCGAATACACTGTGCGCCACGGCATTCGTAACGAGGAAGACTGGGATGCGCGATATTCCGAGATGACCGCATATGACGAAATCTTTAGCAATGAAGAGGTCGATCAGGTTGTCCAATATGTGCGCCTGATTTCGGGTCAAGAACATGATGCTGGCATGGCCGAGGCAGGAACAGAGCTGTTCTTGAACAACTGTTCTGCCTGTCACGGCGATGAAGGCATGGGCAATTACGATCTTGGTGCGCCCAACCTGACAGATGCGATCTGGCTTTACGGTGGCGATCTGGACAGCCTCGAAGAAACCGTCCGCTATGCGCGCTTTGGTGTGATGCCCCCTTGGGGCGAACGCCTGACCGAAGCCCAGATAAAATCCGTTACTGCTTATGTGCACCAATTGGGAGGGGGCGAATAAGCATCACCGATCCCGTACCATCTGTTCGCGCAAAGGTACGAGGATCAAGTGAAGGGAAGGGCGTCTGCGAAAGCGGGCGCCTTTTTCTGTTTGGGTCTGGTTCGACCTCGAGAGTGACCTTCCCACAGCGACAAGCGCCGGTAATCTTACAATACATCATTTGGTAAGTGAGACGTGCAGCCTAAAAAGCGCTTGGTAGGCATGGCCTCAAAGCGGCCATTTGTCGGGCGGGTAGAAGACACCTAAACTCGATTGCTATCGGATCTAAGCCTTCAGCGCCAACCGTGCTTCTAATACTTCGAACGGAACACCCGGATCATCCTTGGCCCCACGGATAACCAGCGAGGTTTTCACCGATGCGACGTTGCCGGCACTCGTCAGTTCTTCGGTAAGGAACCGTTGGAATGTGCGCAGATCAGGGGCCACGCATTTGAGGACAAAATCCACCTCGCCATTCAGCATGTGACATTCGCGGACCAGCGGCCAGCTTTGGCAAAGACCCTCAAATGCGCTCAGGTCTACTTCTGCTTGACTGACCAGCCCGACCATAGCGAAAACCTGCACTTCGAACCCCAATTCACGGGCATTGACGTCGGCGTGGTAGCCTAGGATGAAGCCTTGCTCTTCCAATGTCCGCACACGGCGCAGACAAGGTGGGGCAGAGATTCCAACGCGTTTGGCAAGCTCGACATTGGTCATACGACCGTCCGCCTGAAGCTCTGCCAGAATCATTCGGTCGATTTCGTCTAGTTTTGCCCCTGGCATCGCATGCATCCCTGATATTTTTGCAAATACTACGCTCAAGTGTTTACTTGCGCAACAATATTTCAATGTTCCGCAAGAAAAGAACGTTGCGATTTTGGTGGTTGCTGGTCTTCCAACATACCTATTGCGGGGCTATATCGTAATGGACCAATTTAAAGAGGCTGCCATGACCGACACGCGACACATCAAAGTTCTGATCGTTGGATCAGGCCCTGCCGGCTATACTGCAGGCGTTTATGCCGCGCGCGCGATGCTGGAACCAGTTCTGATCCAAGGTATCGAACCGGGCGGACAGCTGACCACCACAACAGAGGTCGAAAACTGGCCCGGTGATAGCGAAGTGCAAGGCCCTGATCTGATGATCCGGATGGAAGCGCATGCCCGCGCGATGGGGTGCGAAATCGTTGGTGACATTGTGACCGAGCTTGATCTGCAGAATCGTCCGTTTACGGCCAAGTGCGATAGCGGCGCGGTCTATACCGCAGACGCAGTGATCTTGTGCACTGGCGCGCGGGCCAAATGGCTGGGCTTGCCCTCAGAAGAGAAATTCAAAGGCTTTGGCGTCAGCGCATGTGCGACCTGTGACGGCTTCTTTTATCGCGGCCAAGAGATTGTCGTCGTCGGTGGCGGCAACACCGCTGTGGAAGAGGCGTTGTTCCTGACTAACTTCGCGTCCAAAGTCACGCTGGTGCATCGCCGTGACGAATTACGCGCAGAGAAGATTTTGCAGCACCGTTTGATGAAAAACCCCAAAATCGAAACGCTCTGGTTCCACCAGATCGAAGAAGTTTATGGCGGCGACAGCCCGTTGGGCGTCGAGGGTGTGCGCGTCAAACACACCAAAACCGGCGAAGTGACGGACCTGCCCGCTAAGGGTGTTTTCGTAGCGATCGGGCATGCGCCAGCTAGCGAACTTGTGAAAGACCAGCTTGAAACCCACAACGGCGGATACGTCAAAGTGGCCGCAGGGACGACCAAAACGGCAATACCGGGTGTGTTTGCAGCGGGTGATTTGACGGATCACGTTTACCGTCAGGCGGTAACTTCGGCTGGGATGGGCTGCATGGCGGCATTGGACGCGGAAAAGTTCATCGCGGAAATGGATGATCCGTCCTAAGCCGTCTGAATTTTGGAGCAATATGTTCTGAATGGCCGCGTTTTCGCAGATTTGCGCTCTTTTCAGTCTGCTTTGCTAGACAAATGACCTCATTGAGGTCTATGCCTCCGGCAATCGTATTAGCAGTTGATAGAGAATTACCATGGCGCAAGATCTGGCCCCAATCCCCGAACTTTATGTGTCTTACGAAAGCGCACAAAAATTAAAGACCGAAGCGGCTGATCTGATCAGCCTTGATCTGTCCCCGCGCCAAGTGTGCGATTTGGAACTGCTGATGAATGGCGGGTTCAACCCACTGAAGGGGTTCTTGTCCGAGGCAGACTACAACGGTGTTGTGGACAACATGCGCATGGCAGACGGCACGTTGTGGCCGATGCCGATCAACTTGGATGTCTCACAGAACGTCGCAGACACGGTCGTAGCTGGCCAAGACATTGCACTGCGCGACCAAGAGGGCGTGATCCTTGCGACCATGACCGTCACAGACAAATGGGTGCCGAATAAAGCACACGAGGCTACGATGGTCTTTGGGGCCGATGATCAGGCCCACCCTGCTGTGAACTACCTGCACAACACTGCTGGCGCCGTCTATTTGGGTGGCCCAATCACCGGAATTCAACAGCCCGTTCACTATGATTTCCGCGGTCGCCGCGACACGCCAAATGAATTGCGCGCCTATTTTCGCAAACTTGGATGGCGCAAAGTTGTGGCCTTCCAAACCCGCAATCCACTACACCGCGCCCATCAAGAACTGACGTTCCGCGCCGCAAAAGAAGCGCAGGCGAACCTGTTGATCCACCCTGTGGTCGGCATGACCAAGCCGGGCGATATTGACCACTTTACCCGCGTACGTTGTTACGAGGCGGTGCTGGATCAGTACCCGTCTGCCACCACGACGATGAGCCTTTTGAACCTTGCCATGCGCATGGGTGGCCCGCGCGAGGCGGTTTGGCACGGGTTGATCCGCAAAAACCACGGTTGTACGCACTTTATTGTGGGTCGCGATCATGCCGGGCCCGGCAAAAACTCTGCGGGGGAGGATTTTTACGGCCCCTATGAAGCGCAGGATTTATTTCGAACCCATCAAGACGAGATGGGCATCGAAATGGTGGACTTTAAGCAGATGGTCTATGTCCAAGACCGCGCCCAATACGAGCCTGCCGATGAGATCGCGGACAAAGAAAACGTCACGATCCTCAATATCTCTGGTACGGAACTGCGGCGTCGTTTGTCCGAAGGGCTTGAAATACCAGAGTGGTTTTCGTTCCCGGCTGTTGTGGAAGAGCTGCGCAAGACGCGGCCGCCACGGGCACAACAAGGTTTCACCGTGTTTTTCACAGGGTTCTCTGGCTCTGGAAAGTCGACGATTGCCAATGCGCTGCTGGTCAAACTGATGGAGATGGGCGGGCGTCCGGTGACCTTGCTGGATGGTGATGTCGTGCGCAAAAACCTGTCGTCTGAATTGGGCTTTAGCAAAGAACACCGCGACCTGAACATTCGCCGGATCGGCTATGTCGCGTCCGAGATTACCAAGAATGGTGGCATCGCGATTTGCGCGCCAATCGCGCCCTACGCGACGACCCGCCGTGCAGTTCGCGAAGATGTGCAGGAATTCGGCGCGTTCATCGAAGTGCACGTCGCCACGTCGATCGAAGAATGTGAACGCCGTGATCGCAAAGGGCTATATAGGTTGGCCCGTGAGGGAAAGATCAAGGAATTCACGGGGATTTCTGATCCCTATGATGTGCCCCATGATCCAGAACTGCGCCTTGAAACCGAAAGCGTGCCTGTCGATAATTGCGCACATCAGGTGATTTTGAAGTTGGAAAGCCTTGGGTTGATCAAAGCGTAAGGTGGATCGTGATCCACCTTACCTTGGTCAATGCAGCGTAACTGGCTGCATGTCATTTTCGCGCGCCAGATGAAAAGCGAGCTTGCGATTTGCCACGAGAGCCAGCTGCTCGCCGGACGCGTTATGGACAGCAAATAGCTCCTTTAGATCACCGATTTCTTCGCGCATATCGTCGGGCAGGTCAGCGGCTAGGATCGGCTTAACGTAGACGATGCCTTGGTCGATATTTTCCAGATCGAATTTCGTATTCATGCTCTAGCCTTTCTTGATATTGATCGTTTGAATAATGCGTTCGGGCTCTGCCCGGGTCAGATCCACGTGAAGCAGCCCGTTTTCCATCACAGCCTCGCCCACATCGACACCATCTGCCAACACGAAAGAGCGTTGAAACTGGCGTGCGGCGATCCCGCGGTGCAGGAAGCTCCGCCCCTCGCTATCGTCGGACTGTCGCCCACGGATCACCAGCGCGCTGTCTTCTACCGTGATCGCAAGATCGCTTTCGGCAAAGCCCGCAACTGCCAGCGTGATGCGGTAGGACTGTGCGCATGTTTGTTCGATATTGTAGGGGGGATACCCGTCGTTGCCGCTTTTTGCGGTACGTTCAACCAGCCTTTCCAGCTGTTCAAATCCCAAAAGGAACGGATGCGTTCCCAAAGCCAATTTTGTCATAAGACATGTCCTTTTCGAAGCGACTGTCAGGTGTTGGCCCCGAATAAGGCGACCATTGATGAAAATATGGGGTCGGCGCGTGCATTGATCAAGAGGAAGTATTAGGTTCTTGGCACCAACCCGCTGTAGAGTAAGTTGAAATTGACGCTATGTTTGGACGCCCTTCCCATGAAATCTTCGAATGAGATGGAACAGCACGATGTGCTGCGTGTGAAAATGGAAGTTCTCAAGCAAGAACATCGTGATCTAGACATGGCAATTGACGCGCTACAGACGCGTGGTTCGCCTGATATGTTGACGATCAAACGGCTGAAAAAGCAAAAGCTGGCACTCAAGGATCGGATCGCGCAGCTGCAAGACCGCATTCTGCCTGATATTATCGCCTGATGGCATTGCCGCGCCGACTGCCTTGGCTATAGTGCCGCCTTCTTGGAACGATGGGACGACGACATGACCAAACCCCTTGTTGGCATTATTATGGGCAGTCAATCCGACTGGCCCACGATGGTTGAAGCCGCTGACGTACTGGATGAACTGGGCATTGCCTACGAAGCCAAGATCGTCTCGGCGCATCGCACCCCTGATCGGTTATGGGACTACGGCAAGACAGCCGTTGATCGCGGCCTGCAGGTCATAATCGCTGGCGCGGGTGGTGCCGCCCATTTGCCGGGTATGATGGCGTCGAAAACCCGTGTTCCCGTGGTTGGTGTGCCAGTGCAGACCCAAGCATTATCAGGTGTTGATAGCCTCTATTCTATTTTGCAAATGCCGCGCGGCTATCCCGTAGCGACAATGGCGATTGGTGCTGCTGGCGCTAAAAATGGCGGTCTGATGGCTGCTGGTATTCTAGCATTGCAAGACCCTGCATTGGCCGCTCGCCTTGATCAATGGCGCGCTGATCTTAGCGCCTCTATTCCTGATGAGCCCAGCAATGACTAATCCGCTGCCTGTGGGGGCAACCATCGGTATTCTGGGCGGTGGTCAATTAGGCCGCATGCTGTCTGTTGCGGCCGCCCGTTTGGGCCTGAAAACGCATATATTTGAACCGGGTTTGAATGCACCTGCGGGCGACGTGGCCCACCGTGTCACCACCGCGAGTTATGAAGATGCCATTGCACTGACGGCCTTTGGCAACAGCGTTGATGTGATCACCTATGAGTTCGAAAACATCCCGACCAGCGCGCTTGATCTGCTTGAGGCACTCGCCCCAATCCACCCCGGACGTCGGGCATTGGCAACCAGTCAGGACCGGTTGGTCGAGAAGAATTTTTTGCAAGACCTTGGCCTACAAACCGCACCTTTTGCGGATGTAACCAGTGCCGCTGATCTAGATGCCGCAATTGCCCAGATTGGTACGCCCGCGATCCTGAAAACCCGCCGCTTCGGCTATGACGGGAAAGGGCAAGCGCGGATTATGACGCCTGATGCCGCCGCCACAGCATTCGCGGATATGGCAGGCGCCCCAGCAATTTTGGAAGGCTTCATTGATTTCAGCCACGAGGTTTCCATCATCGGCGCGCGGTCCCCTGATGGGGCAGTGTCTTGCTATGATCCAGGTGAAAATGTGCACGAGGACGGCATTTTGCGCACAACGACAGTGCCCGCTAAGCTGAGCCCGAACCAGCGCACAGATGCGGTTCTGGTCGCGGCTCGCATCCTGAACGCGCTGGACTATGTGGGCGTGATGGGGGTCGAACTGTTCGTGACGCCGCAAGGTCTGATCGTGAACGAGATTGCACCACGTGTGCATAATTCAGGTCATTGGACACAAAACGGCTGCACGATTTGTCAGTTTGAACAGCATATCCGTGCGGTCGCTGGCTGGCCTTTGGGGGATGGATCGCGTCACTCTGATGTCGTGATGGAAAACCTGATCGGCGATGACATGGACCGCGTGCCTGAATTGGCCAAGACAGATGCGGCGATCCATCTTTATGGCAAAGCTGACGTTAAAGCGGGTCGCAAAATGGGCCACGTGAACAAGATCGTACCAGCCGCCAAATAGACGCTAGTCGTTCCCAAAAATAACGTCTGTCAGGCTCAGGTCGCGATCAAAACGCCCTTCTTTGAGGAAGACGATCACTTCTTCGATCACTAGCGGATTGTTCATCATAAATGTATGCGTGACAGGTAAGATAAGCTGGTCCTGCATCTCAGCTAATTCAGTTGAAGCAACAGAGACCTTGCCGTCGTCTGGTCCGTCAATCAAAGCTGAATATACTGGGTTAAGTGACCTGTTTCCTGCGATGATGCCAATCTCATAGGGCAATAAATCAAGCGTGTTTGGCAGACTGTCTTCGTCGGTGCCAAGCTGCATTCCCGCAGGTCCGTTGACCCATTGGAACGGCTCGAAGTCACCGAAGATGTCGACCAATTCGGACCCTCCGTTTGGCGGCCCCAACATTACAACGCGGCCCATGCTTTTAGGGCGGTTATCCTCTAGCCATGCGCGCGCAAGAATCCCGCCCATTGAGTGGGTGACGAAATGCACGGTCGCGTCGCCACATGCGGCCACATCTTCGGCGATATTATCTGCGACAAGGGTCTGAATGTCAGCCGTAGTGGATGGATAACCGCGGTTCACAACCTTATAGCCAGCATCCTCTAGGACCAGTTGCATGGGCGTGAATGAAATTTCTGTCCGCGCAAGCCCGTGCAGCAGCACAACGCAGTCCTGCGCGATCGCAGAACCCGCTGTGAAAACGCCAAAAAGGGCCGCCCAAAACAGTTTCATATCCTAGAGATAGCATCTCTGCGGCGCAGCAAAACCCCCTCGGTGTGAAAACCTAACGTCGCGCGGTCAGTGACACCGCAATTCCACCTAGAACCAATGCGCCCGCGATCACCAAGCGGAGGGTCAAAGGTTCGCTAAGGAACACGACACCGGCTGTGACAGCGATCACGGGCACACTTAGCTGCGCGATCCCTGCCACTGTTGTTGGTAGTGATGGCAGCGCGCGATACCACATCGCATAGCCCACGCCTGATGTGATTGCCCCAGCGGTGATGGCAGTGATGATCCCGTCCAAGGGCATCGTACCCATCCCCACCCAGATCATTGCGGCAGCAACAAGCGGGAAACACAAAAGGAAATTGCCAGCGGTTGCTCCCAGTGGGTCAGATTCAGCACGTCCCAGCAACGTATATGCAGCCCAAGCTATGCCTGCGATTGTCATCGATATGGCACCGCCCAATGGGACGACGGCGTCACCACTTGGCCAAAGTAAGACGCATAACCCTGTCAGCGCTATACCCGCGCCGATCCACCGCAAAGGCGGGATTTTACTCCCTTCGATCACTGCCCAGCTAAAGACGACGATTTGCAGCACGCCAAATAAGATCAAGGCCCCAAGGCCTGCATCTAGCGTGATGTAGGCCCATGAGAAGCCGACCATATAGATTGCCAATGCCGCGGCACCTGCCATGCGTTTGGGTGTCAAAACAGGCGGGCGGGGGGCCTTGCGCATGGCAATCAACAGCCACAGCATAGCTGCTCCTGCAGCCGTGCGCACGGATGCGAAATCCAGTGGGTCCATGCCTTGAATTGCAACACCAATACGACTGAGGACCGAGTTGGCGGCAAAGAAACACATCGTTAGGGCAATGAATGCAAATAGCTTCATCTGTCGTCAGCCGTTGTTGTAGGCGGTGGATATAAGTGCTGCCGGATCATGTTCGCTCATGCCCGCTGTGATGGCTTCCTCTTGGCGCTCTGCACTGTGGCTCAAAAGTGGGGAAGCGAGGCTGTAGGCTTGTGCCACCCGTTGAAAGACATCGTTGTCCTTATGTGCGGCGGCGATGGTAAAACCGACACTTTGGTCTTCCCCTAGGATTTTCGGTATCCGGTCCTTGATCATGGGAACGCCTGCCGGCCGCCGGCCCGTTGCATAGAATTTGCAACACGGTGTTCAACGGCAATCCCGCGCGCTTTGCCAGCGGCATCATCTCGTTCAAACCGCTGAAATAGTATTGCAGCATGCTGTTGTTAATCGTTTTCATGACAAGGCCGGTGCCAAGCGGGCCGACGTGAAAAACGCGGCCAGAGATTGCGGCCAAGGTGGTTTGCGCGCGTGCAGCCGCGTCGTCATCGCCGCCAACAAAGACGCCGCACGCACCTGCCATGACAAGTTCGGGGCCACCTGAAATAGGTGCATCAACGGCGGTCGCACCACGCTGTGTAAACTGTGTGATGCGGTCTTGTAGGAGGGTCGGCACAACGGTGCTGGTGTCGATAATCTGTTTGCCTTGCAGATCGCAGGCCAAAATGGCGTCGAGGATAGTTGCGACGGCCGTATCATCAAGCAGACTTAGGATCAGAGTGTCGCTGTTGCGCACAAGCGTTTCAAGGTCTGCGGCTGCCGTTACCCCGTCCACGGGGCGCCCACTGCGGGTCCAGCCTGAAACCTCATGGCCTTGGGCCTGCATACGTTGCGCAATGGCGCTGCCCATGCGTCCCAATCCAATTATGCCGATACGGTCCATTTCTAACCCCCAATAGCCTGAGGATGAGTTGATACTGGAATACCGCAAAAGAAAAGGGCGGCCCCAAATGGAACCGCCCTTCTTTATCTTAGGCCAGTAGGTTCTCTGTATTTGCAAGCAAACACCTGCCACCTACCAAAAGCGTTTGGGCTGCGCCCAAGCCGCTTTTTTACATCATGCCGCCCATGCCGCCCATGTCGGGCATGCCGCCGCCGCCGCCGCCGTCTTTCGACGGCTTATCAGCAACCATTGCTTCGGTTGTGATCAACAGGCCTGCAACTGAAGATGCGTCCTGCAGTGCAGTGCGTACAACTTTGGCTGGGTCAATGACGCCAAACTTGAACATGTCGCCATATTCTTCTGTCTGTGCGTTAAAGCCGAATGCCTTATCGTCGCTCTCGCGGATTTTACCAGCAACGACGGAACCGTCGACACCAGAGTTTTCAGCGATCTGACGCAGTGGCGATTCGAGTGCCTTGCGGATGATCGAAATGCCGACGTCTTGGTCGGAGTTCGCACCTTTAACGCCTTCGAGTGTCTTACCGGCCTGAACCAGAGCAACACCACCGCCAACGACGATGCCTTCTTGAACAGCAGCGCGTGTTGCGTTCAGTGCGTCATCAACGCGATCTTTACGCTCTTTGACTTCGACTTCGGACATGCCACCAACGCGGATAACAGCAACACCGCCAGCCAATTTGGCAACGCGTTCTTGCAGCTTTTCACGGTCGTAGTCGGATGCTGTTTCGTCAACTTGGCCACGGATCTGCATGACGCGAGCTTCGATTTCAGCTTTGTCGCCGCCACCGTCAACGATAGTAGTCTCGTCTTTAGTGATGGAAACGCGCTTAGCGGAGCCGAGCATGTCCATTGTGACGCTTTCCAGCTTCATGCCCAGATCGTCAGAGATAACCTGACCACCTGTCAGGATCGCGATGTCCTGCAGCATTGCTTTGCGACGATCGCCGAAACCAGGTGCCTTAACAGCAGCAATTTTCAAACCGCCACGCAGCTTATTTACAACAAGCGTTGCAAGTGCTTCGCCTTCGACATCTTCTGAGATGATCAAAAGTGGCTTACCGGACTGGATCACTGCCTCAAGCAATGGAACCATTGGCTGCAGGGAAGAAAGCTTCTTCTCGTGCAGCAAGATGATTGCATCTTCGAGTTCAACAGTCATCTTGTCAGGGTTAGTGACAAAGTAAGGGGACAGGTAGCCGCGGTCGAACTGCATGCCTTCAACAACATCGGTCTCAGTCTCGAGGCCTTTGTTCTCTTCAACAGTGATAACGCCTTCGTTGCCCACTTTTTGCATCGCATCAGCGATCTGACGACCGATTTCTGCTTCGCCGTTGGCAGAGATTGTACCAACCTGTGCAACTTCGTCGCTGTCAGAAACAGGACGTGCCGCTGCTTTGATGGCCTCAACAACTTTCAGCGTAGCAAGATCGATGCCGCGCTTCAGGTCCATTGGGTTCATGCCAGCCGCAACAGACTTCATGCCTTCGCGAACGATCGCTTGGGCCAGAACTGTTGCTGTTGTTGTACCGTCACCAGCTTCGTCATTGGTGCGCGATGCAACTTCTTTAACCATCTGCGCGCCCATGTTCTCGAACTTGTCTTCAAGTTCGATCTCTTTGGCAACAGATACACCGTCTTTGGTGATGCGTGGTGCGCCGAACGATTTGTCCAGAACTACGTTACGGCCCTTGGGACCAAGCGTAACCTTCACTGCATCGGCGAGGATATTAACACCGCTAAGCATGCGATTGCGCGCATCGGTGCCGAATTTGACGTCTTTACCAGCCATTTTCATGTGCTCCATAAATTAGATATTTTGAGGTCGACTAGTTCGGCTTACATAATGCCGAGGATGTCGCTTTCTTTCATGATCAGCAGCTCTTCGCCGTCGATCTTGACCTCTGTGCCGGACCATTTGCCGAACAGCACTTTGTCGCCTGCTTTGACGGACATTGCGATCAACTCGCCGCTGTCTTTGCGTGCGCCTTCGCCGATGCTGACGATTTCGCCTTCAGCCGGTTTTTCTTTTGCGCTTTCAGGAATGATAAGGCCGCCTGATGTCTTCTCTTCGCCTTCAAGGCGACGGACGAGTACGCGGTCGTGAAGTGGTGTAAATGCCATTTCAGAACTTCTCCAGTTCGGGTTTCTTTTGTGTTAGCACTCTGTAGTGCTGAGTGACAACGCGTAGGTAAGGACCGTGGTGGGACGAGTCAACAGGCGGGTACCTGCATTTGTCTATTTTTCAGGTTTATTGGATTTTGCGAAACTTCGCATGCTCGTGTGGAATGCATCAGTTTGCAATCCTATGTGCTGGAGGTAGTTTCCAGTTTTGGTTACAAAAATCGTCGAAGCGGTGATGTCTGATGTTCGCCGTCAGCCTCAAGGAGCACAGACATGACAAAAAAAACACCGAACAAGACGCTGATGGACAGCGGGATTTCAAACTGGAAGGCGGACCAGCTGCCTGATTTGAAGGGCAAGTTATATGTCATCACCGGAGGCAATTCCGGTATCGGCTTTGAGGCCGCCAAGCATTTGGGCAAGGCTGGTGGCGATATTGTGCTGGCATGTCGTTCCGTCGCAAAGGCCGAAGAAGCCGCAAAAGAACTGCGTTCGCTTATCGCTGGGCGGGTTGATGTTGTTCAGTTAGACCTCGGCGATCTTGTTTCCGTTCGCGCAGGCGCCGAAGCCATACGTGGCAAATACACTAAGATCGATGGTTTGATTAACAATGCGGGTCTCATGCAGACCCCACAACAAAAGACTGCAGATGGATTTGAGATGCAGTTCGGCACGAACCATCTGGGCCATTTCTTGTGGACCGGACTGCTGATCGATCTGGTCGAAGCGGCTGAAGGTCGTGTTGTGACACTTTCAAGTCTTGCGCATCTGTCGGGGAAAATTCGTTTTGATGATCTGATGGGTGAAAAGGGGTACTCGCCCACAGCCGCCTATTTCCAAAGCAAGGGCGCGAACCTGATGTTCGCGCTTGAGTTGGACCGTAGATTGCAAGCTGCGGACAAGAAAGCGATCAGCATTGGCTGTCACCCCGGCTATTCAAATACGAACCTACAAAGCACTGGCCCGACGGGGATATTCAGCTTCCTATATAAGCTCACCAATCCATTATTGGCCCAACCATCCAGCGATGGCGCACTACCTACGGTTCTGGCAGCAGCCGGAAAAGAGGCGCGGCGCGGCGGGTACTATGGCCCTCAGAAAATGGGGGAAACCCGTGGGCCTGTGGGGGATGCAAAAGTTGCGGCTTATATTCTGGACAGAGATCAAGCGCAGCGTCTTTGGGAAGTCAGCGAAACGCTTGTTGGGCATAAGTGGGCCTAGCGGCCTTAGCCTAACCCGCGCTCAGTCCCTCTTGCGCGGTTCTTTGTCGTCCTCGGATAAAATGCGCCATGCATCGCCTTCAAGGTCTTCATACTGATTGCTGCGCAGCGTCCATAGAAACGCTGCCAGCCCAAGCCCGCCTAGAAAAAGTGACACCGGAATAAGAATGACAAGGATGTTCATAACCGGCCTTTCAAGCGCAGTGCGTTCAGCAACACCGTAATAGAAGACGCTGACATTGCAATGGACGCGATCAGCGGTGTGGCTAAACCGGCAAGGGCTACAGGGACCGCGATGACGTTGTAGATCGTCGAGATCGTAAAGTTCTCTTTGATGCGCGCTAGGGCTGCGCGGGCGACCAGCGGCAATTCGATCAAGGGCTGCAAGCTGTCGTTCAGCAGCACAATATCAGATGCCGCGCGTGATGCATCTGCCGCTGTTGCAGGCGAGATAGAGGCATAGGCTGCGGCCAGCGCGCCTGTATCATTCAACCCGTCGCCGACCATCAGAACCTTTGCACCATCTGCTGTCAGCTTTTCAATGTAGGCGATCTTGTCCGCAGGTTTGGTTGCCGCCTGCCACGTTGCGATGTTCAGCGCTGCGGCGACACGTGCCGTCTCGTTGGCGTCATCACCCGAGACTAGATGAATGCGCAATCCTTGATCCTGCCAAGCGCGAACAAGGTCTGCTGCACCCTCGCGGAGTTGCGATTGCAATGCGATTTTTTGCGGCTTTGCTTCACCGATCTGAATGAATGTCCCACGACCTGCACCAAGCCATTCGCCCGACCCAAGGCGGATCGTATTGCCGTCGTAAGTAGCACTTAGGCCCTTGCCGGCATGTTCTTGTTGGTCAGTCACATTGGCTGGGATCACACCATGTAGCGAAGCCGCTATTGCTTGCGAAATTGGGTGGGTCGCATTTTGGGTCATGGCAAGGGCGATGCTTTGGGCCTGCGCATCCAGCATGTCCCGCGACGCTGCGGGCATTGTCAGAGTACCGGTTTTGTCGAACACCACGGTGTCGACTTCGGCCAAACGTTCCAGCGCTGTTCCGTCTTTTACCAACAGGCCTGCGCGGAACAATCGTCCTGCGGCGGTGGTTGAAACGGCAGGGACGGCAAGGCCCATCGCGCAAGGGCAGGTGATGATGAGAACCGCAACTGCGATGTTCAGCGACAAGCGCAGGTCAGAAGAATAAAGCATCCAGCCGATGAATGCGAACAACGCCAGCAGATGCACGGCGGGCGCGTAAATCGCAGCGGCCTTGTCGGCGACAGCTGTATAGCGATTGCGCACTGCTTCCGCCTCATCCACCATTGTGACCATTTTGCGCAACGTCGTGTCAGAGCCGACAGTGGTCGCACGGATTGTGAGAGGTCCGGTCATGTTGACCTCGCCTGCGGTCACGGCAGACCCGATATGCGCATCGCTGAGGCGGCTTTCGCCTGTTAGCAAAGAGCGGTCAATTTGGCTGACGCCTTCGGTGATTTCCCCATCAACCGGAATGCGGCCGCCGGGCAAGACTTGGATCAGGTCACCAATAGCGAGGTCTACAAAATCCACCATTTGTCGCGCGCCGTCGCGCAAACGCATGACGCGCGGTACTTCGAGTGCGGAAAGTTGGGCGGCAGCAGACGCGGCAGCTTTGCGGCTGCGATGGTCCAGATACCGACCAATGAGCAGGAAGAATGTTAGCGTGACGGCGGCGTCAAAGTAAGAATGATGTCCACCGTAGACAGTCTCATAAAGTGAAATGCCGGACGCCAGAATGATCGCCAGCGAAATTGGCACATCCATATTCAAGCGACCCACCTTAAGCGCGCGCCAACCGCTTTCGAAAAACGGTTGCGCCGAATAAATCAGGGTCGGGATTGCGATGATTGCTGTGATCCAGTGGAAAAGCTGCATGGTTGCACCGATCGCACCTGACCAGACGGCTACCGACAGCAACATGATGTTCATATTGGCAAAGCCCGATACCGCCAGGCGGGTCATCAGGCCACGTCCATAGTCGTCCACGTCAGACCCAAGCAGGCTGTTGTCCAGCACGCGCGCCTCGAACCCAGCCATTTCAAGCGTATCGATCAATGTTTCAGGGGAAACGGGTTGATTGGTGCCGATTGTGACCCGCTTCATGCTGAGGTTCACACGGGCGTTTGCGACACCGTCCAGCGCCCGCAAGCTACGTTCAACACCGTTGATGCATGCCACACAGTGAATGCCCGGCAAAGACAACACGATCTGGTTGGTGCCGTTGGATGCCGCTTTTTCAAGCTGCCCTTCTGGCAGCCCAACGCAGGCTGGACAGAAGGCGGCGTCGCTCATTTAGCAGTCAGCGGAAAACGACGGCGGAATTTCGTGCCATCCGGTGCGATCATTTCAAGGCGCAAGTTCCAATAGCCTTCGTGCATCGCGACAGGGGCCACGATTGCAGTGCCATTCCAAACGAATGCTGGCGTGCTGTCTTGGCTGGTGTTGGTCGCACGGCCAAGGATCGCGCGCGTGACCTCTGCCTGAACCGGATCACCGCGATGATCAAGGATGGTCACTGTCAAAAGGCCGTCGTCAATGTCCGCGCTGACATCCCAGCGAAGTGCGTTTTGTGCGGCGCGGTCAGCTTGGAAGGTTTGGCTGATCTCGTAGGAATTGCGGGCCTCTACCCCCGGGAATGTGGCCACGGCATTCCACGCCAGTGTCAGGTTCACGGCGATAATGATGCCAAATCCACCAACCATCAGACCCAACATGTGCCGGCCAGTAAATTCACGTGTCATCATTGTGCCCTTCCGTTGAAGACTGCGTCTTTGTGGGCGCGTTCGCCCGAAATAATGTCTTCGACCCAGAACCGAAGATCTGTCCTGTCCATGCTTGCCGCTGGATCAATGGGGCGGGCCGAAACGTAGACGCGCTGTAGGAATGTTTCATTCGCAGGAACCGTTACAACCAGTTGCGACGTGCCTTCAAGCGCGATCCGCAGGATTGCATCCGAGGTCAAGGACAGGTGGAATTCGCGGTCGTCACCGTGTTTGTTCAACAGACGAATATCATAGATATTGCGGATCGTACCATCAGACAGGGTTACAAATGTCGGGTTCCGTACCGGAGCGACCGTCATTTCGATTTCAGCGCGCACAAACAGCGCCACAATCAGACCGACGCCAATCAACGCCCAAAGGGTCGTGTAAAGCATGGTTCGAAAGCGCAAGACATGTTGCCAGACGCGTTTGGCTGGTTTGCCCTTCGCTTCTTCTTCTTGATCCGACAAGGCAAGATAATCGATCAAACCGCGTGGTTTGCCAATCTTGTCCATCACGTCATCACAGGCGTCGATGCAAAGCGCGCAGGTAATACATTCCATCTGCTGCCCGTCACGAATGTCGATACCCGCGGGGCAAACATTAACGCAAGCCATGCAATCGATGCAGTCGCCCGCACCTTCAACACGCCGTTTGCCGCGTGGTTCACCGCGCCATTCGCGGTAGGCGACGGTCAGTGTTTCGGAGTCGATCATCGCGGCTTGGATGCGGGGCCAAGGGCACATGTAGTTGCACACCTGTTCGCGCATGAAACCGCCGAATATGAATGTTGTCGCTGTCAGCACAGCAATAGTGCCCCACGCAACGGCAGGCGCTGTGAAAGTCGCAAGGCTGACGGCGAGCGTTGGGGCATCGGCAAAGTAGAAAACCCACGCACCGCCGGTCGCAATCGAGATCAGTAACCAAATGGTCCATTTAAACAGGCGCAGGCGGATTTTACGAAAGCTCCAATCGGCCTTCCAAAGGCGGACCCGGGCGTTGCG
>RCNE010000315.1_pt1 | contig 26253 bp, 25 predicted proteins | sample 2041361 | NCBI WGS metagenome assembly RCNE01 (sample SAMN09708229, study PRJNA481090) | Marine sediment metagenome, whole genome shotgun sequencing project. | reverse complement strand
CAATAATTTGCCGTCCATGCTTCCATCCAAAACCATTTCAACCTGCAGCGAAATCTTTACTAACCCGCCAATTTCAAGGTCAATCGCAACGCCGCTTTTGCTGAGTGGCCCAGCTTTGTTCCGCATTGGTTCGCGTCTCCTGCGGGAAACTGAGACGGGTTCGTGTGGGTCTGACAGCGCTATTGAAGACAGGAGAATTGAGAGATGCTGGGTATCGTATTCACAGTTATGGCCGCCGTCTTGGCAAGCGGTTCGTTGGCCCAAACCGCTCCGTCGCAAAGTGAGAATGCGGGCTATGAAGGTCTCCTGCGCGCCGCGCAGGCAGGCAATGTCGCGGAAATCAATTGGTTGGTGGCTGAAGGTGATGATGTGAATTTACGTGACGGAGGCGCGCGCACGCCCATCCACGTCGCTGCTTTTGCGTCTCACGACGATGCGCTGCGCTGCGCGCCCTAGCAGCGGCTGGTGCGGACATAAACGCGCTCGACAATCGCGCATATGATGTCGTGACCATCGCTGCTGTGGCCAACGACCCCGACACTAAGCACACCGCCCGGGAGTGGTTGAGTTAGACTATGCATTTTAAGATTTACCATATTTGCCGGTGACGCCTGAAATTGAACAAGGGCTAAGCGTCTTCCTAGGGGAAGCTGTCCAATCTTTCGATCCCGGTTTGCATCAAAAGAACCTGTGTTTCGAGTTTGACGCTTTCAGATCCTTTCTCGGCCATCAGGCTTTCGACACAGATCACCATGCCAGGCTCGATCTCGCCGGACATTGCGGTTTCATCAAAATCGACGTTTAGCGGGATCACTGGCCATTCATCGGCCATACCCACGCCATGCGCCGCCAGTGAATATCGATAATCGACGTGCTGATCGGGTATGCGCCAGCTTTGTTCGTTTTATTCGGCAAAGCTCATCCCCGGCTTCAGAATATCGAGGTTGTGGTTGATCTGCTCAAGTGCAGTTCCGTAAATTCGTCTTTGCGTATTGGTCACCGGCGTAAAGCCACAAGTCCAACTGCGCGACAGGTCGGCGCAATATCCATAAGGTCCGATCATATCAGTGTCGAACGCGATCATTTCTCCGGCCTGACATTCCCGATCAGAACATTCCTTATACCAGGGATTGGTGTTCGGCCCGCAGGTCAGTAATTTTGTTTCCAGCCAATCACCACCGGATCGCGCGTTTTCGAAATGCAAATGCCCCCAAAGCTCGCGTTCGGTTGCGCCGGGAACAGAGTGTTGGTAGATTCGCGCTATTCCAGCTTCGCAAACCCGGATAGTCCAACGCATCAGCTCGATTTCTTCGGCCGATTTGATGGACCGAGCGCGTTCGGTTAATTGGGCGCCCTCTACATAGGTGAAACCTCGGGCTTCCAAGGCGTGCAGACCCGGGCCGTCCAGTCTGTCGACCGCAACGCGGGTGTTGCCGCCGCCATGCTGGCGCAAAAGGTCAGCGATTTCGTCTGCCCAAACATTCACGCCTGTGGCGGCCTTGTCGCCTTTGGTCATGAACATCCAGGATACAGCAGTGCGGATCTCATCGATGCCGACCAGGCCGTCATTCAGATGTTCGCAACCCTTGAATTCCCAAAGGACCGCGGGTCCGCCGGCCAAGATCATCGCGTATCGAACCGGATTGTGGTTGGTCCAGACCTGCATGTTCGAGCTGTCGAACGTATAGCGGATGTTGGTCGGATCATAGAGAAGTAACCCGGCCACATCATGCGCCGCCATTTGCTCGCGAAGACGCCCTAGAGGGTACGCGCGTGCTTTGTCCAATGTCACTTTGGAAACCGGGCTGATCAACGGCTTATCAGCGCCCTGACTGTTGAGGTAGGTCAGTTTTTGATCATCTTTAAATGCGTTCTGGGTTTGGGTCATTTTTGATGTCCGTTACTGAAATGCAGGTCGCAACACTAAGGTTGCGGTCACATCACAGGTATGATCAACATCGGCGCCCGAAAATCCCGGCAAACATAAGGCTGCATCAAGTGGCAGTGCGCCCGAAGAAACCGAGTTGCTCCTCGGCGGAAAAGATTACACCAGGTTTTTCGTAGTAGGAGAATATCGCAATCACGCGATCTTTTGAACCTTGAACCGGGACAACCCGATGTGGGGTGTTGACGCCTCGAAAGACGTTCAACGCGCCGGGCTCTGGCATGATCCTTGTGGTTTCCGGATCTTCCCCAGCCAGCACGGCGACGACGCCTTCATAGTTCTGGTTTTCCGGCGTGCGCAGGTCTTTGCGGTACTCAAGTTGGCCGCCCACGTCCGGGGCTTGAAGCAGTATTGTTGTGGTAAATTCAGACCGGTCGAAATGCCAGTTCAACCCTTCACCATCGCGTGTCGCCTGAACGTTCACGCGCGCCATCTTGTCGTCCATTTGATGCAACTGGTCTTTGCCCATCGTCGCGGCCAGGAATGCGGCGAATGGCGGCCACTCGTAGACATCGATCACTGGGTTTCCATCCAACTGGTCTGCGCAAAGCGTATGGTTCACGGTTTCGAGCTTGCTCATCGCAGGATGGTTGTCGTCAATCCCGGGCATTGAATCTTTGAAATAGACGTTGTGACGCCGTGCATGTTTGAACGAAACGGTGTCCATCGCTGGCTTCGCTGCATCCGCTGCTGCCTGGGCGACACCCGGTTTGAAAAAGCCCGGCAGGTTGAACATGCCTTCAGCAGCAAGGGCGACACAGCATTGTTCAACCAAAGCCGCGTATTCGGGGCTGCTGGGAAGGTCCAGCGGGTATTTCTCTAGATCGAGCAGGTGATTCATCATGGGTCCTCCTTTGCCTCTATTGACCTCAGGTGCTGGACGATCGCAACTAGTTCAATTATTGGGTATCATAAGAAAAACTATGGTCACATGCATAACCTACCATCACTGAACGGATTGCGAGCCTTCGAAGTTGCCGCCAGATGCGGAAGCTTCGTTTTGGCAGGCGAAGAACTTGGCGTCAGTTCCGCAGCAGTCAGCTTGCAGGTCAAGAGCCTCGAAGATCATCTGGGCAAGAAGCTTTTTGTGCGCAAGGGCAACCGGATTTCCCTGACCGACGCCGGAGAGGAGATGTATCCAAAACTTGCGCGCGCCTTCGGTGAGCTCTCCGAAGCGGCGCAGATCGTGCGGAGCAACAAACGAACCCGTCAATTGGTTGTCAGTGTGTTACCGGCTTTGTCCGAGCTCTGGTTTCTTCCAAAGGCGTTGAAGTTCAGAGATAAAACCGGAGTGCCTTTGGATATTCGCGTCCAGGAAGATCCAATCGATTTTGAGCGGGAAGCAATCGATATTCGCCTGACATATGGGTCAGCGCTCTACGCCGGACACCGTCAGCTTCCGTTGTTTTCTGACGTTGCAATTCCGGTCTGTTCGCCGGCGTTTTGGGTGCAGTATTCCGACCCCGAGGGACTGCTAACGAACGTTCCGGACGCAAAGGTCATTCATAACAAATGGGGACCAAGTTACGCGAGCGAACCGCTCTGGACGGACTGGCGTCGCGAGGCCGGATCCAGGGGAACGACACTCTCCAATCCGGGGTTAGTCGTTAGTGACACGTCGCTTGCAATTTCGGCAGCAAAACAAGAAGCTGGCGTGTCTCTTGTACCCTCTATTCTGGTCAAATCTGATGTCGCTTCCGGTTCTTTAATCTCACCAACCGAGATCACTCTTGCCATGAAAAAGGACTACGTCTGCATCTTTCCAAATGCGCGGGCGGAAATTCAGACAGTCCGTTTGCTCTTGGAATTTCTGGATCTGAGTTGAACTTGAAACCGCTCTGTCAGAAGAAACTGACTTGAGCCGGGCAGCGTGTCTTCAATTCACTTGAACGCACCCCATTACGATTAACGTCAGTCATAACAACCCTTGTATAAACGGAGCCATCCACACATGACAGCACCGTTCACATTGGCCTGACAGAACCTACATCTATTGTTCTCAATGGCTTACTCCAAAAAATGGCCCTTCTTTCCCGAAATAAATTTTAACAGTTGACATTTATTTCGTTATGATGGGAAATATATCGTAAGCTGCAATAAATTTCATACACTGTATCTGAAGCCGTGGTTGTTGCAGTTCAATAAGGGCAATCAGGTCATGGACCTTGCTCAGTCAACAGCGAGAGGAATGATAAAAATGATGGTGCGAAAGAGAACCTTCTTTACAGGACTGCTGGCCACTACAGCAATTGCGGTGGCAAGTTTTGGCCCGGCGTCCGCAGCCGATAGCAAGCGGATAGCGTTTTTTGTATCCGACTTGTCGAACGTGTTTCACCAATCACAGGCTGTAGAAGCCCAGCGGTATGCTGCCGAGAAATACGGCGCCGAAGTTGTTGTTTTTGATGGCAAAGCAGATTCAGCCGTGATGACACAGAATGTCGATCAGGTTGCGGCCGGTGCGTTTGACGCGGCCACCCTGCATATCTGGGACGCCGAGGCGGCCGCTCCGGGGGTTCGCGAGGCTTTGGAAGAGGGCATCGTCATGACCTCGTTCTTTAGTCCGATCACAGATACGGGCATCCCAACAGCGCGAAGCGATGAAGCTGGTGTTTCTTTTGACATGGGCGCTCAGATGGCGAAGGCATGGAAAGAAGCCCACCCAGACAAGCCGATTGTCATGGTACAACTGGGTTGGCCGAACCACACCGAAGTAAACTCCGGCCGGACCACTCCGTTCGCAGAAGGCGTCCTGTCAGTGGATCCAACTGCTGAAAATCTGGGTGCTCTGGATTCAAGCAAAGGCCAAGAAGCGGCAAAACAAATCATCGTTGACCTGCTGACACAGCGCCCCGAAGTGAACCTGATCTACTCAGAAGCTTCGAACCTGACAGTCGGCACCATGGCGGGCCTGTCCCAGCTGGGCCGGGGTAAGTTTGACAATGGGCAGCCTCTGACCGAGATTGTGGCCAGCGTCGACTTTGACTCGGTTGAGTATGGGGCAATCTATGACCCGAACTCCAGCCTGAAGGTTTCGATGGGACTGCCGCCTGTAGAAACCGCGCAAGGCCGCATTGACCTGATTATGGACGTGATCAACGGCGATGTCGCGAGCTCATCAGCGACTGCGGAAGAGTTCTTCTACAAGGCCTACACAATCTCTTACTGGACCATGGAGCAGAGTGACGCCAAGGATTGGCTGACCGCTCAGTTTGGCGAGTAATCCAGTGAACGCTCTCGGCAGTCAAAGTTTACATTGGGGCGAGTCCCTGATCAGACTGCCGGGCGCCCATGGCGCGGACTTAGCGGCGCAATACACATTCTGCTTTCTGTCTTCACCAGAGAGAAATAGAAAAATCAGCCGTTTCGCCGTGAGAGCCTGCTTACTGTACTGTCCCGGCCAAAAGGAGAGATTGGGTTGACTGGCCAGCAAAATAACCCCGCTCTGTCAGTCGAGGGACTCACCAAAGATTATCCCGGAGTGCGGGCTGTCGATAATGTGAGTTTTTCTATCGACACCGGCACAGTGCACTGTTTGGTGGGCGAAAATGGCGCAGGAAAATCGACCCTTGTCAAAATGCTGACAGGCGCGTTGCAACCAACTGGCGGATCAATGGCGGTCAACGGATCGGTGCATCAGCCAGCCAACCCGCATGAGGCGCGTGAAGGCGGCATCGCAACGCTGTTCCAGGAGCTTCACGTCGTCGACCAGTTGACGGTATTGGAAAACCTGACGTTGGGGATGGAGCAGAGCCGCTTCGGATTTCTGATTAAGTCCGAGCTTGACGACAAGGTTGTCCGCACGCTTGCCGCCATTGAACCGTCAATTGACCCGACCGCCAGAGTGTCCAGTCTGAGTGTCGCGCAAAAACAGATCATTGAAATTGCGCGCGCGGCGTCGTCAGGCGCAAACATCATCATCATGGACGAACCTACCGCCGCCTTGTCCGAACGGGAAGTAGAGCGGTTGTTTGGCGTGATACGACGCCTGCGCGAGTCATACGTGACCGTGATCTATATCTCCCACAAACTTGATGAGATTTTCAGCCTTGGCGATGCGGTTACAGTGCTTCGCGACGGCAAACATGTCGCCACCAAGCTGCTGTCCGAAGTCCAAGGCCGGTCAGAGCTGATCGAAATGATGATCGGACGCAGCGTGTTTCAGGATTACACACCCCGGAGTACTGTTGCAGACGAAGCATTGCTGGTTGCACGCGGACTGACGAACAGCTTGTTGAAAGAGGTCTCCTTTGACATAAAACGTGGTGAAATTGTCGGCTTCTATGGATTGGTCGGGGCTGGCAAGACCGAGATTGCACGCGCTTTGTTCGGGGCAGACAAAGTGTCCGGATCAATCGAGTTTAAAGGCCGCGAAGTCGGCAATTCACCCAAGAAAGCCATTGCCGCTGGGATCGCACTGGTACCCGAGGAACGACGGACCCAAGGGCTGTTCACAAGCCTCTCTATTCGCGAAAACATTCCGTTAATGAACATCAACCGGTTGTCCAACATGGGTGTCTACCGAACAGATGTCGAGCGGGACGCAGCCGTCGACTATGTGGGTAAGCTGAGGATTGCCACTGAATCTATCGACAAGAAGACCGAAAAGCTGTCTGGCGGGAACCAGCAAAAGGTGGTGCTTGCCAAATGCCTGTTCTCGGACGCCGATCTGTTGTTGCTGGACGAGCCGACACGCGGCGTTGATGTCGGTGCTAAAACAGAAATCTATGACATTATCAGAAATCTGGCAGACGAAGGGAATTCGGTTGCTGTCTTCTCATCAGAATTGGAAGAGGTCCTGGGTATCTGCGACCGGATTTTTCTTTTGTACGCAGGGTCTTTGGACGACGAGATCATCAATGGCGCAAACGTTGATGCAGGCCATATCCTGAACGTGGTAACCGGCGGCCATGAAGGAGCCGCGCAATGACAATTATCGACAGCTCAGCACCGTCACCTGCGGGGCGAACGCTGACCGAGCGCGGTCGCAGAATAGGCGACGAGACCTTTATCATGCTGCTGGTAGGCGGCGTGGCAATTGGACTGTTTCTGATCGCGTCGGTCCTGGTGCCGAACTTTTTCCAACTGCTCAACATGCTCAATCTGGTGACCAACAACTGGGCGGTTATATCGCTGGGAGTTGGAGTGACGTTCCTGTTGGTGTCGGGTAATTTTGACCTGTCCGTAGGTGGAATTGTCGCCTTGTCCGGAGTTCTGGCCGTTTGGTTTGCGCAATCCGCAGAAGGCGCAAACCCGTTGTCGACTGGGCTGGGTTTTCCATATTGGTTAGCCGTATTGGGCGCGCTTTTCGGTGCGCTCGCAATCGGGGCTTTGAATGCGCTGTTTGTCGTGCGGTTCAGCATTCCGTCGATCATTGTGACACTGGGAACCATGATGCTTGCGCGTGGCATTGCCCAGGTGATTACGCAAGGATCGCAGCGCAACACCAACTTGCCTGAGAACTTCGGAGTTTTGGGGAATATGACGATGTTTGGAACCTGGGTGAAGTTGCCTGTGTTCTTGATGGCAGTGCTTTTGGTTGTCGCGATCTTTGTCGAAAGAAAGACGGTGTTTGGACGGCTGACTTTCTGGATCGGATCAAACCCCGTGGCCGCTAATCTGTCCGGCATCGATAACGCGAGACATATCACCTACCTTTACCTGTTCAGTTCGGCTGTTGCCGGAGTTGTGGGTATCCTTTTGGCCTCCGAGTTCAAATCAGGTTTCTCGAACCGTGGCACCCTGATGGAGTTTGACGCGTTGGTGATTGCCCTGTTGGGCGGCGTCGCCATTGCCGGCGGCTTTGGCTCGGTCGTGGGGATGTTTTTCGGCGCGATTGTCCTCGCAGTGGTGACATCTGCTGCAACCGGCTTGGTCTTGTCGCCAGACTGGCAATACATCCTCAAGGCAATCGCGGTGTTTCTCGCGATTATGACACAAACCTGGGCGCTTGCGCGAAGGAACCGGTGACCGCCATGCCAAAATCACCTTCACACGCTCAAAGTTCGGCAACGTTTGCGCGTCGCCTAGCCCGGTTCATGCTCGACTACTATATTTATTTCGTGCTGGTACTGGTGGTTGGTTTGCTGAGCGTCGCCAACCTGGACCAATTCGATCTGTTTGAGCGTGGCAATTTTCTCTACGACCGCAATATCATCAATGTCCTGAGGATCTCGGCACCGTTGCTGACTCTTGCCGGGGCGTTCACGCTGCTGATGGTGTCTGGCTACATTGATCTTTCGGTTGGCAGCGCCATGAGTCTCAGCGCTGTGGTCTATGCCATGCTGGCGATAAACGGCGTTCCGTTTCTTGCGGCCTTCGCCATCACGCTGTTGGTCGGGGCCGGACTTGGGCTAATCAATGGTTTCCTTGTCGTCAGGCTCAAGATCACGCCGGTTATCGCCACCTTGATAACACTTAGCCTTTTCAAAGGTGTTGCGCTGCTGCTGGTGCAGGATGGCGTATCTGCGATCAAATCCGGCGGTGGTCTGAAAATGCCCGGTTGGTTCAACTCTTATGGCAGGGAAGGTGTGCTTCTGGGCCTCCCGATGGCTTTCTGGGTCGCCGTTGCCGTTACGCTTGCGCTTGTCATTGCACAAAACCGGTCATTGCTTGGCAAATATGCAGCAGCCACCGGTGGCAACCCCACGGCGGCCAAACTGTCCGGTATCAACACTGGCAAGGTTGTGGTCCTGCTTTACATCATTGTGGGCGTATCGGCGGCACTGGCGGGAATTGCACGCTCCAGCTTCATGTCGCTGGGGGATCCGTTGTCCGGCGACGGAATGGAGCTGACCGCGATCCTGGTAGTGCTGATAGGCGGCACTGCATTCAGCGGTGGAGAGGGCAGAGTCCTGCGGTCATTCATTGGCGCTTTGATCATTATGGCTCTGACCGTGGGCATGTTGACGCTTGTCCCGGCCTACTACCAAACGCTGGTCATAGGCGCCGCGCTTCTGGCGGCCGCCGCTTCAAATCACCTCGTCAGCAGAAAAGAGGCAACCAAGTGAATACGAGTGCCAAAGATTTCGGTGTAATCCGGCAAATTCACATCGTTCTGGTGATGCATTTCATCGAAGGTAGGAAACAGTCCGAGATCGCGACTGCGCTGAATTTGTCGACCGCAAAGGTAAACCGGATGATCAAGCAGGGCCGCGAGCTTGGGATGGTCAATATTTCGGTAACAAGCCCATTCCAGAGACTGGTCGCACTGGAGCAGGAGCTCAGCAGCAGATGGCAGCTTGAAACTGCATTAGTGACACCAACCGTCAGCAACAGTTTGGAAACCACTTTGCAACAGGTCGGAACGGCCGCTGCGAACCTGTTGGTTGAAAACATCAGCGATGGCGACGTGATCGCTATTACAGGCGGCAAAGGTGTCAGCTCGCTGGTGGAGAACCTAAGTGTCGAACGGAAGTTTGATGTGACCGTCGTGCCGCTGACGGGATGCGTTCAGGGCAAGCACTATACCGATGTCAACCATGTGGCGACCCAACTGGCCGAACGGCTTGGCGGCAAAGCCATGCTGATACACGCACCTCTATTTGCCGAAGACGAAAAAGAAAAAGAGATGCTGTTTTCGCTGCGCCAGATCCGCGAAGTATTTAAGCTGGCGAAATCGGCGACAATCGCTCTGACCGGCGTCGGATCGATCTTAACACCAAGCTCCAGTTACTTTGATCTGCATCCAATTTCCGCCGAGGATCGTAAGACATTGATCGCACGGGGTGCTGTCGGCGAATTTGTGGCCCATCTCATCAACGAAAACGGCGAGTTATGTGACGTGGATTTGAACCGCCGTTTGTTGGCGCTGGCGCCGGACGACGTCGCGCGCATTCCCAAAACCATCGGCATTGCGGCCGGCGAAGAAAAGGTCAAGCCGGTGCGGGCAATCCTGAACGGAAAGTATCTTTCATCTCTGGTTCTGGATGAAACCACCGCAACATCCGCTTTGAAACACGAACTAGAGACAGTCTGAGAGGCCCAAATGCTGACGAGAGAAATTGGAAAATCTGGCATCAAAGCCTCAGCCGTAGGGTTGGGCACTTGGGCCATTGGCGGATGGATGTGGGGCGGCACCGACAAAGACGCTTCGATTGCCGCGATCAGAGCCTCGATCGACGAAGGGATAACTCTGATCGATACAGCTCCTGCATACGGTATGGGGGTTTCTGAAGAGATTGTGGGCAAAGCCATTGAAGGCTGTCGTGATCAAATCGTTCTGGCCACCAAATGTGGACTTGTGTGGCATACGCAAGGCGGAAACTACTTCTTTGACCAACAGGACAAACCGGTTCACCGTTACTTAGGCAAAGAGAGCGTCATTCACGAAGTCGAGCAAAGTCTTAAACGCATCGGAACTGACTATATCGACCTCTACCTCACTCACTGGCAGGACCCGACGACACCGATTGCCGAGACAATGGAAGCGCTCGAACAGCTCAAGAAAGACGGCAAAATCCGTGCGATTGGTGCTTCTAACGCTTCGGTTGAAGATCTTAGCGCCTATCTTGCAGCCGGCCAACTGGATTGCTTGCAAGAAGAATTCAGCATGGTCAAGCGCGACATCGAGGCAACGCTGTTGCCCGCCTGTATTGGAAGCGGCGTTTCTATGCTGAGCTATTCCTCGCTGGCGCTCGGCCTGTTGGCAGGCAAGATTGGCCCAGACAGGACCTTTGATGGCGACGACCTTAGAAAAGACAATCCGCGGTTTTCGATATCGAACCGCGAAAAGATTGCCGCGATGATGGTCGAGATTGCACCGGTTTGTGCGGCTCACAATGCCAGTGTGGCGCAGACGATCATCGCCTGGACCCTACAGCAACCCGGAATTACCTTTTCGCTTTGCGGAGCCCGTAACCCAGACCAAGCCCGCGAGAATGCGGCAGCTGGCAGTATCGATTTAACAGCTGGTGATATCGCGCAGATTGATGCGGCTGCCGCCAAACATTTGACCGACCTGGACGGCTAGTCCTCGATCAAAACGAAATCAGACCACCGCCGTTTCTATCGGGACCGGCGACCAGGAGAGACATGTCAAACCGACGCCAAAATAAGTTTGCCGAGCTGGAGGATGACAATCAGTTTGATGTCACCGTGGTCGGTGGAGGCGTCAATGGCATCGGAGTTTTCCGAGAATTGTCCCTGCAAGGGCTGCGGGTTCTTCTAATCGAGAAAAACGATTTCTGTTCCGGGTGCAGCGCTGCGCCGTCCCGAATGATCCATGGCGGACTGCGCTATCTTGAAAACGGCGAGTTTGATCTGGTGAAGGAGTCCTTGAGAGAACGAGATGCGCTCTTGGCAAATGCTCCCCATATGGTGCGTGAATTGCCGACAGTGATCCCGATAACGACCGTATTTTCTGGTCTGATGAATGCAGCAACGAGTTTTTGGGGATGGTCAGGCAAGCCCAGGAATCGTGGAGCACTGCCAATTAAGCTGGGTCTCGGGCTTTATGACTGGGTATCGCGCAAGCGCAGGATTATGCCGAAACATCGGTTCTTGAGCGCCGCCAAAACCCGTGCAATCTGGCCAAAACTGACCAGACAGGCAAAGTTTTCGGCGGTGTATTATGACGCGTGGGTCAGCCACCCAGAGCGGTTGTGCATGGAAATGATTTCTGATGTGGCCAAAGCTGCGCCAGAAAGCATCGCCTTGAACTATGCCGAACTGAAAGTCGACAATGGCAGTTACACAGTTGAATCCCGCTGTTCCAGCGTGCGTTTTGCCGTGAGGACCAGGGCAATTGTGAATGCAACCGGTGCCTGGCTTGACTCGACGACCCGATCTCTAGGCTGGGAAGCAGAGGAACAGATGGTGTCCGGGACAAAAGGGTCTCATCTGATCATTGATAATCAAGAGCTTACCGATGCTTTGAACGGGCACATGGTCTACTTTGAAAACACGGATGGTCGCGTTTGCATTGCCTTCCCATATCAGGATCGTGTGCTCGCCGGATCAACCGACATTCGCGTTGACGAGATCACGAGAATAGGCTGCGAGAAAGACGAACAGACTTACATTCTCTCCTCCTTGGGTCTGATTTTTCCTGAAGTGTCCCTTTCACCCCATCAAGTTGTTTTCAGTTACAGCGGCATCCGTCCATTGCCCAAAAGCAAACATGATTTTACGGGCCGGATTTCGCGTGGGCATTTCACCAAGAAACTAGACGGTCCGGTGCCGCAGTTCTGCATGATTGGCGGAAAGTGGACAACGTTTCGCGCCTTCGCCGAACAGACTGCCGACGAAGTTCTGAACGAGCTGAAACATGAGAGAAGATGCGGCACTCTGGGGCTGCCGATTGGCGGTGGTGCAGGGTTCAGTGCAGGCGGATCGCAGATTCTCGATAGGCTGACAGGCGAGCATGGGCTGTCCACTGAACGAGCCAGCCATCTGGTAGGGCATTACGGATCTAAGGCAGAAGCAATGCAGCAGAACTGCAGTCGTCAGGTCGGAGACTGCCCTATCGGTGAGGGAAGCCACTATACGCGCGCCGAGATTGCCAGTCTTATCAGAGACGAGCAGGTTGAGACATTGTCAGACCTCGTGTTGCGCCGAACATCACTGGGCATAACAGGCGCGGTCTCACTGACATTGATCAAAAGAGTGTCAGAAGTGTTGGCCTGCGAGTTGGGGCTTTCACCCGACGCCATCGCCCAACAGGGCAAAAACCTGATTCAGGAATTGCAGGATTTTTACGGTGTGACGCCGGAAATTCTGAACCAACGCAGCAATAATCGGAGTACGTTATGCGATTGAGTACCAAAGCACGAATGAATCGGATGTTCACCAATGGCGGATGCCTGGACGTTGCGATTGACCATGGTGTCTGCAACGAGCCAAGCTTTATGGTTGGTTTGGAGGACATGCCGGGCGTCATGGACACGCTGATCAAAGCCAAACCGGATGCGATACAATGCGCCTATGGTCAGGCGGATTTGTTGCAGTCGCGCCCGGAAAAGGACAAACCGGCGCTGGTCATGCGCATTGACATGGGCAACCCCTATAACGATCAGCGCCACAAGGTCATGTGGTCCATGTTGCAAAACATCGAAGAGCCGATCATCGGCGCCCTTGAAATGGATGCGGCCTGTGTTGTTGTAAACCTGTTCATGCTTCCTGATGAACCAGAACTGTTTCGCCAGTGTGTCGAAAACATTGCGCAGGTGCGTGCAGCCTGCGGTAAATACGGAATGCCGCTGATGATCGAACCTCTGGTCATGCTGCCCAATGAGGTGCGGGGCGGGTATCAGGTTGATGGAAACGCGGAAAAAATCGTGACTCTGGTACGCCTTGCCAGCGAGATGGGCGCCGATATCATTAAGGCCGACCCGACCGCAGACCCCGACGAATTCCATCGCGTGATCGAAGCAGCGCGCGTCCCTGTTCTGGTGCGTGGTGGCGGCAAAGAGGACCTGAAAACCGTTCTGATGAAATCCGCCGCGTTGTTGGCACAAGGGGCGCAGGGCATGGTTTACGGACGCAACATTTATCAGCACGACAACCCAAAATCTGTGGTCGCGGCTCTGATGTCGATGATCCACAACAACGCATCTGGCGAAGAAGCATGGGATATCTATCAAAGTGCCTGACACTCAGAAATATCTCCTTGGACTGGATGCCGGGAACACGGTCATCAAAGCGGTTCTGTTTGACCTGAACGGCAACGAATTGGCCAAACACGCATTGGACGGTCAGTCCTCGACGCCGAAGCCAGGACATGTTGAACGCGATCTGGATGAACTCTGGGGAAACGCCGTAGAGGTCATCAGAACCTGTATTAAAAAAGCAGGTGTTCACCCGGATTCAATCGCAGGAATAGGTTGCGCAGGCCACGGCAATGGCTTGTATTTGCTTAATAAAAAGGAAAACCCTCTGATTGGTATCCAGTCACTGGACACCCGCGCCGCTGGCGTTGCGGAAGACCTTTCGAGCAACGGCCGCGGGCAGGAATTTCACGCAATCTGCCTGCAAAAACCGTGGCCATCGCAGACCCCGACGCTTTTGGCCTGGGTCAAAAAGAACCAACCGGATGTATATGCAAATACAGGCACTGTGATGCTGTGCAAAGATTTCATTACGTTCAAACTCACCGGTGAAAAGGTGAGCGATGTTTCAGACATGAGCGGTTGCGGCCTGCTTCGAATGTCTGATTGTTCTTATGACGAAAAGCTGTTGGCGCTTTATGGCCTTGAGGATGCATCAAATATCCTGCCGCGCCTGATTCAACCGGATGAAGTGGCGGGTTACGTCACCCCGGACGTTGCACAACGCACGGGTCTGGCCGAAGGAACACCGGTTGTGGGTGGGCTCTTTGACGTGGTCGCAAGCGCATTGGGATCCGGAGCTTCAAAGCCCGGGCAGGCATCAATCATCGCCGGAACTTGGAGCATCAATCAGGTTTTGTCGACGGCGCCGGTTGAGAACGAAACCGTGTTTATGGCGTCTTGCTTTGGCGACAAGCGATTTGTGAACATTGAAGCCAGCGCAACTTCTGCTGCCAACCTAGAGTGGTATGTGCGCGAATTTGTTGAGCGTGGGAAGCATCATGATGATCCATTTGGCTTTTGCAACGACCTGATTGCGGTCATCGAGCCTGCCGCGGATGATCCGCTTTTCCATCCGTATCTGTATGGGTCAGGGCAGGGAGCCCAGATGCGCGCAGGTTTCTATGGGCTGGCGGGCTGGCACACCGAAGGCCATTTGCTGCGCGCGCTTTTTGAAGGCGTGGTATTCGAACATCGTCGCCACATTGAGAAGCTGACTTCGGCCGGTGTCGATTTCGGCGATGCGGTTCTGTCCGGTGGCGGCTCGCGCAGCCCGATCTGGCCACAGATGTTTTCCGATTGTCTGGGCAAAACCATGACTGTTGCAGTCTGCGAAGAAACCGGTGCGCTGGGGGCTGCAATTGCCGCCGGTGCCGGTGTCGGGGCCTTCGATGACATCGAAACCGGTGTCGCAGCGATGACATCCACAAAAACAGTATTCTCGCCCAACCCGGCGATGAAACCTCACTATGACCGCCGCTTTGAATTGTTCACGGGATTGACCGAGGCAATGTCATCGTTCTGGGAAAAACAACATAATTACAAGGACTAACGAAATGAAAGCCGTAGGTTTCCTGAAATCTCTTCCGATTGACGACGCAGACAGTCTGTTCGATGTTGACTTGCCGGACCCGACCCCTCTTGAGAATGACCTTCTGGTCGAGATCGAAGCGGTTTCGATCAACCCCGCGGACGCAAAACGCCGTTTAAGAACGGCGGTTGAAACGCCTCACGAAGAGCCGTTTCTGGTTGGATATGATGCTGTCGGTGTGGTTCGGGCAACAGGAACTGCGGTTGTTGGGTTCTCGGTGGGGGATCGGGTTTGGTACGCGGGTGACGCAAACCGCCCCGGGTCTTATGCCAGTCTGCAATGCGTCGACCACCGGATTGCAAGTGTCGCACCAAAGTCGGTCGCACCGGAACAGGCGGCCTCGCTTCCTTTGACCTCGCTGACTGCCTGGGAGATGCTGTTTGACCGCTTGGTTGTTCCTTCGAATGAACAGACTGCCTCGTTGTTGATTATCGGTGGTGCAGGCGGGGTCGGATCAATCACCGCGCAGTTGGCGCGAAAGTTGACGGGCCTTCATGTCATTGCCACAGCGTCCCGTCCTGAAACCAGAGACTGGTGTTTGAAGATGGGTGCACATGAAGTTGTCAATCATCGGGATTTGGTCGCGGAAACGCGCGCGGCCGGGCACGAGAACGTTAATTTCATCACGCAGTATGGCGATACAGCCCAGCATTGGGATGCCATGTGTGAACTGGTCGCACCGCAAGGCAAAATCGGCACAATTGTAGAAACCGACAAAACACTGGACATCTCTGCGTTACAGGGAAAATCAGCGGCGTTGGTTTGGGAATTGATGTTCACACGGTCGCTGTTCCAGACACCAGACATGTCCAAACAGGGACAGATTCTTGCGCGGGTGGCGTCGCTGGTGGACGATGGCATTGTGCAAACCACAGAAACTAAAGTGCTGAATGGATTGTCGGCGGAAACTTTGAAAGAGGCGCACAGGATCGTCGAAACAGGCGCTATGATTGGCAAACTTGTGGTCAAATTCTGAGGCGTAAATGAGCGAGATCAACAAACTTGACGGCGATTGGGATTACGTCATCATTGGTGGCGGCACCGCCGGATGTGTCTTGGCCAACCGGCTCAGCGAGGACCCCGAAACACGTGTTCTGCTGTTGGAAGCAGGCGGTAACGACAATTATCACTGGGTGCATATTCCGGTGGGGTATCTCTATTGCATCGGCAATCCGCGCACCGACTGGATGATGAAAACGGCTCACGAAAAAGGATTGAATGATCGCTCGCTGGCCTATCCACGCGGCAAGGTTCTGGGCGGCTGCACATCGGTCAATGGCATGATCTACATGCGTGGGCAGGCGCAGGATTACGATGGCTGGCGACAGATGGGAAATACCGGTTGGGGATGGGACGACGTTCTGCCTTACTTCAAGAAATCCGAAGACCACCACAATGGCGGTTCAGAGTTGCATGGCAGCGGAGGAGAATGGAAAGTCGCGCGTCAACGGCTGAACTGGGAGATCCTGCAGGCGTTTCAGGCCGGCGCGGCCGAGTTCGGATATGAACCCACGAAAGATTTCAATTCCGGGACCAATGAGGGATCCGGGTTTTTTGAAGTGAACCAAAAAAACGGAATTCGTTGGAATGCAACCAAAGCGTTCTTGAGGCCTGCCATGCGGCGTCCCAATTTGCGCATCGAAACCCACGCAATGTCTGAACAGATTTTGCTGGACGGAAAACTGGCAACCGGTGTGCGTTATCGGCGCAAAGGGCAGGTTTTTGATGTACGCGCAAATCGTGAAGTTCTGCTATGTGCCGGGTCGATAAATTCACCTAAGATATTAGAGCATTCCGGTATAGGTCGTGGCAAAGTACTTGCCAGCCATGGTATTGACGTAAAACATGAAAGCGCAGGCGTAGGAGAGAATTTGCAGGACCATTTGCAAATCAGGACAGTGTTTAAAGTCCAGAATACCAAAACGCTCAATGAACGTGCCAACAGCATGATGGGTAAGCTTGGGATCGCACTTCAGTATGCCTGGAACCGCAGTGGCCCGATGTCTATGGCCCCCAGCCAATTTGGTCTGTTCACCAAAAGTGATGGCGCTTTGGAAACCCCTGATCTGGAGTATCACGTCCAGCCTTTGTCGACGGATAAGCTCGGTGATCCGCTGCACCCGTTTCCGGCGATTACAGTGTCCGTTTGCAACTTGCGCCCCGACAGCGTGGGGTCAAGCCACATCACAACCCGTGATGTTGATACGCAGCCTGACATCCGGCTGAATTATCTGTCAACCGAAACAGATCGTCTGGTTGCAGTAAAGGCAATTAGACAAGTGCGAAAAATCATGATGGCCAAGTCGATACAACGCTTTATGCCTGAAGAAATGTTGCCCGGTCAGTCGGTCGCAAGTGACGCAGAAATCCTTAGTGAAATCGGCAACATCGCGACGACTATATTTCATCCGGTAGGCACCTGCAAAATGGGGACTGATCCAGTAGCAGTGGTTGACGCGAACCTTAGAGTGCATGGAATCGGCCAACTGCGCGTCGTGGATGCCTCGATCATGCCGAAGATCATTTCGGGAAACACGGCATCGCCGGTAATCATGATTGCAGAGAAAGCTTCCGATTTGATCAAGCAGGGAGCCTCGGTTTGAGCAAGCCTGGTTGAGGCGAGCAGGGTGGTCCGCTAGTTTCTCTGGATGATAAAACGCAGCCGGTTGTGTTACTTTGAGACTAGACCTGAGGTCATCCTCCTGGTGGAGATGATGTTTGTTCGGCTCTCGCTTTCGCTGGGCAATTTAGAGCAATTCTATTGCATAAACGTGGCATCGAAATCAGCACAAAAACCGTTCGGTTTTGATGAAACAGATTTGGCCTGATATTACATCAGAAAATTGCCGCGAATGCGAACTCTGCGGGGATTGAGAAAACAATTTCGCCGGTATTTCGGGCACAATTCAGTCCTCGAAGTAGTCAGAATGCGAAGCACGAATTGCAATGATTGTAGCGTCCAGGCGGCTGAGATGAACCATCGCGGCATCAACGGCTTTTTTCTCGTCGCCAGCAGAGATCATTTTCACTATTTCTGTGTGGTCATTGAGCAATTGTTTCATCTCGTCTTGATCCATCAAGCTGAGAACGCAGAGCCGATCCACTTTCGCTTTGCACTCCGAAATCGTGTCAAAGGCGAATTCTGCTTCTGCGATCTGGCAAAGCGTACGATGAAATTTATAATCCAGAGCGTGAAATGCTTCGGCATTCACCTTCTCCACAGCGCTTTCCTGTTGCACGAGGCTCTCTTGCAGCATCGGCATCATTGAGACATTCCAGCCCCTTGTGGCACGTCGTATGATCTCGGCCTCGACTGCGGCCCGGACGAATCTGGCGGTCGCTATTGCTCGCAGTGAAAACCTTTTAACCTCTGTTGCCTTCTGTGGTCGTATGAGGAGCAATCCAAGATTTTCCAGACGGCTGAACGCATCCCGTACTGGCTGTCGAGAGACATCAAAACGGGTCGCTATTTCTGCTTCTGAGATTTTCGCGCCCGGAAGATACCTAAGTGAAATGATTTCATCATAGAGGTACTCATAAACCACGTCAGCGCTAGTGCGTCGCTCAGCTATTTTGTTGGTAGGCGCCATTTTGATTTGGTCTCCAATTACGAACGCTTGTTATACAGTTCCACGCTTGGGTGCTAGCGTTGCCAGTTGGCAGCGTTTGTCTTGATATTGGCCCTCATGGCCACTGGTATTCGACTCTAGCAAGGTCAACGCGAAAACCAGAAAGCGAGCTGAAATGTCAATTGCGAGTGGTGTTTGGTTATGTGGTAGCGAGTGATGCATTGATGGCGTGAAGCCTCTTGATTGAGTTTGGTCATAGAAGAAAAAATTTCGTTTGCGGAAACTTAAATACTAGTATACCAGTTTTTCCTAAAGTAAACAGCACCCATTTAGGTGTTGTTTTTCATATCAGTGAAGATGTTGGAATTGGGTCGTCTATTGACGCAAAACCGCAGGAAAGACGTGCAATGGATCTTACGGGTAAAACAGCAATCATATCTGGTGGCGGTCGCGACATTGGTCGAGCCTGCGCAATGCGGTTGGCAGCAGAGGGCGCAAATGTCGCTATCAACTATCACTCGAGCAGTGAGGGAGCAGATAGCGCTGTTGCGCAGATTGTGGCCAAAGGCGGCAAGGCGATCGCTCTGCAAGGAGACTTGACGACGCAAGCTGGGGTTGATGCATTGGTTGCTGGAACGATCGCGGCATTTGGCGCAATCGATATTCTTGTAAATAATGCCGGAGGCCTCATCGCTCGCAAGACGGTTTCTGAGATGTCGCTCGATCACTGGAACGAAGTGATGGCACTAAATCTGACAAGCACCTTCCTTTTGACAAAAGCGTGCCTAGCGCATCTGAGCCACGGAAGTATCGTCAATATCGCGTCTCAGGCGGGGCGGGACGGGGGAGGCCCGGGTTCGGTTGCCTATGCCGCATCGAAAGGCGCCGTGATGACTTTCACCCGTGGATTGGCAAAGGAACTAGGGCCGAACATCCGCGTAAACGCGCTTTGCCCTGGAATGGTCGATACTGATTTTCACAACATCCACACCAAACCAGAAGTTCGCAAAAACGTGGCCAAAGCTTCGCCCCTGAAACGCGAAGGTGTGCCTGAGGATATTGCAAATCTTGTGGTATTCTTGGCTTCAGATCAGTCGTCATTCATGACTGGCACGAACGTTGATATCAACGGCGGAATGCTTTTCTCCTGACGCCCATCACATTTGATCGATATCGGCCTTTAGATTTCGATATCGCTCATTCGCCTATCGGGCCAACCAGCCCCCATCGACACTCAGCACCGTGCCATGAATGTATTTTGATGCAGGGGCTGCCAAGAATACGGCAGTTTCTGCTATGTCTTCCGGTCGGCCCCAGCGGCCTGCTGGAATACGTTCAAGGATGGCTTTGTTACGTATCGGATCCGCCCGCAACGCTTGGGTGTTATTGGTCTCGATGTAGCCTGGTGCGATTGCATTGACATTGATGTTTTTGGCAGCCCACTCATTCGCCAAAAGTTTAGTAATGCCAGCCACCCCGTGTTTGGAAGCCGTGTAAGACGCCACACGGATCCCACCCTGAAACGACAAGAGAGAGGCTATATTCACAATGCGGCCTGCTCCGTTGCGATCCAGCACAGCCTTGGCAAAAGCCTGACTAGTGAAGAAAACAGATTTCAAGTTCACATCCATCACGTCGTCCCAATCGGCCTCGGTCAAATCTGTGCTATCCTCGCGTCGGATGACGCCTGCGTTGTTGACTAGGATGTCGACTTTGCGGTGCTTGAAAACGTCACGCGCAGCCATTGGCTCCGAGAAATCGAGCAGCATTTCTTCTGCGCTGCTGATACGTGAAACAGTTTCTGCACAAGACGAGCGGCCGGCGCAGACCACATGCGCCCCGGCAACGCCCATTGCGACTGCGATGGCCTGACCAATTCCGGTATTTGCACCGGTCACGAGCGCGGTTTGCCCCACAAGCGAAAAAGGGTTCATCGCAAGTCTTCCATCTGGATCATGTCCACATCGCGATAGTCTACGTTGTCGCCCGCCATTGCCCAACAAAACACGTAGCTGCTGGTCCCAGCGCCACAATGGATCGACCAGGGAGGAGACAATACACCTTCCTCGTTCTTGATGACCAGATGGCGTGTCTCGTCTGGCTGACCCATGAAATGGAAGACTCTCTGGGAGTCATCCAGATCGAAGTATAAATAGGCCTCCATGCGGCGGTCATGCAGGTGCGCTGGCATTGTGTTCCAAACCGAACCGCCATGGAACTTTGTATACCCCATCACCAACTGGCAAGTCGGCATGACGTCCGGGTGGATAAACTGGAAAATTGCGCGGTCATTCGCGGTTTCAGGCGCGCCCATCTTCAGGCTGACGGCATCCGCCAAGGTCAAAAGGCGGGCTGGGTAGGACGTATGTGCAGGCGTCGAAACAATATAAAAACGCCCCGCCCCCGAAAAGCTGATCGCGCCTGACCCCATGGGTAAATAGAGCATATCGCCCTTGCCAACTGCGTAGTCCTGGCCGCCCGCTGAGACGGTACCCGGTTTGCCGATGTTGAGGATTCCCATTTCTCGGCGATCCAACATGGAGGCAGTACCGCATTCTTTTACCCTATCGAGCACAAGTGTTTCGTTTTCCGGAACTGCGCCACCGACGATCATGCGGTCATAGTGGGAATAGATCAGTCGGATCTCTTTGCTCGCAAACATCCCGTCCGACAGGAAGTTTCGACGCAAATCGTTGGTGTCCATGGCCTTGGCGCTGGTTGGGTCGATCGCGTAGTTGGTTTTGACGGTTAGCAAGATGTAAGCCCTTTCAAAGGAAGTCGTCACGCCGAGGCGTAAAGCAGTCGATCAAGGTGCCAGGTTCAATGCAGATGCAACCGTGAACGACATGAGAGGAAATAACAAAACTGTCTCCGGGTCCGACCAGCATTTCCTTGTCGTCAATGGTGAAACTGAAACGCCCTGATTTGACATAAGTGGCTTGGGTATGGTGGTGGCTGTGTGACTTTCCCACAGCACCTTCTTCGGCAAAATTCACTTCAACGACCATCATGTTAGGATGATCGGCCTGAACCTGACGTGTAATGCCCTGATCGGCTTGCACTATTTGGAAATGCGTCATGATTACCTCTTAGTTTTGTGATTCAAGTCCTCACAAGCGAGTCGCTTTTCTCGTCAAGTCAGACCATGCCGGGATCAGACCGCAGAGGTTAAGACTCTCGCTGTCCTGCGGAGACAAGACTGGTATCCAGCGATGTTTTCAGCGCTGACTGATATGTTAGTATGCCAGTTCCGTCAACTCTGCTTGGACTGCGAGAACATCTGTCGCTCTACCTCAATGTATGGCCTACTGTGATTGCGCATTGATCAGAATTGACTCAAAAACTGAATTGACATACTAGTATACCAATGGGTGATTTGCACTAACTGGTGCGACTCGCTTTATTGTCGGGCGCGGAGCCAAATGTAAAAGGAAACGCGCTGACTCAAAGAGTTTTGACTTTAGAGAAAGAATGATCTGGGAGGATCTAAATGGCACTTCATTTTAACCTAAGCACTACAATCCTGAGCGCCACAATCGCAGGCTGCATGTCATTTGCGGCGAACAGTGCGAGCGCCGTCGAACTGCGCGGATGGAACATCCACGTGGAAGATTATCCGGTCTCTATCGCGATGGAATCCTTCATCGCGGAAGTCGGTGAAAAGACTGGTGGCGAAGTTACTGGCAAAATCTATCACAACGGTGTTCTGGGCAGCCAACCCGATGCGATTGAACAAATCCGACTGGGTGTCATCGACTTTGGCGAATTCAGCCTCGGCCCAATGGGGCAATCTGTTCCAGAAACCAATGTCGTCTCATTGCCTTTCATATTCAAGAGCATTCCACAGATGTACGAACTGATGGACGGCGATGTTGGTGCTGCCATTGGCGAGGGCATGATCAAAAAGGGTATGGTCCCACTGGGTTGGTACGATGCCGGTGCGCGTTCATTTTATAACTCAATACGCCCCATCAATACTCCAGCCGATGTGACTGGACTGAAGGTTCGTGTCATGAGCAACGACCTGTTCGTCGGTATGGTTGAATCTATGGATGGCAACGCAACGCCAATGGCCTTTGCTGAGGTTTATCAGTCAATTAAAACCGGTGTTGTAGACGGCGCAGAAAACAATCCACCTTCTTATGAATCTACCAATCACTATGAAGTGGCCAAATACTACTCGCTGACCGAGCACCTGATCATTCCGGAATGCCTGTGCATGAGTCTCAAAGCGTGGGAAAAGTTGACGCCAGAACAACAGGAGATTGTTGTGGCAGCGGGTCGCAAGAGCGCAAATCTGCAGCGTGAATTGTGGGCAAAACGCGAAGCGGCCAGCATGGAAAAAGTGCAGGCTGGTGGTACCATCGTGAACACGATTGCCGACAAAGCACCGTTTCAATCGGCCATGGCTCCTGTCTACGACCAATTTCTGGCCGCAAGCCCGGATCTTGAAGGACTCGTCAACATGATACGCCAAGCGGATTGATTTGACAGATGATTTGGTGGCTCGCCTTATAGGGAACGGGCCACCAATTTGGTAAGCCATCAAAATTTTTGAACAAAGGGGATCTTGGTGTCAGGGCCTTCTTCTACTGTTGCCAGGATCGAAGCCGCACTGGATGTAATTCGCGCTCTTTGCATCTTTCTTGCCTCCATTGCGCTTGTTGTTCTCATCGCCACCTTTGGGTGGTTAGTATTCGGCCGATACGTGCTGAACGTGACGCCAACCTGGGTCGAGCAACTCGCGCTTGTCCTCGTCTGCTACATTGCCTTTTTAGGCGCGGCGGCGGGCGTGAAAGAGGAAACGCATCTTGGGGTAACGCTGTTTCGTGACATGTTACCTTTTCCCGCGCAAAAGGTGATACTGATCATTATCGATATCATACTCGCGATCTTCGGTACGGTTATGCTTTTCGCCGGCATAACGCTGATGCAATTTGGCTGGGATACTCTTCTTCCCATGCTTAATATTCCCGAGAGTTTTCGCACGCTCGCGATCACATCTTGCGGCGCATTGCTCCTGCTTTTTACAGGAACAAGGGCCATCCTTCGGATCCTGACATTTCAGGCCGAGGCCAATCCTCAAACCGAACAGGACATCCAATAATGGGACTTGCCATACTTTTGTGTGTCTTTGGCGTTGGCGTCGTAATAGGCATGCCTGTGGCATTTGCGATGGGGATCGCTGCAGCGTCAGCTTTCTGGTACGAAGGCTTCCCCATGCTGATCACGTTCCAACGCGCAACCGCAGGCGTGTCGGTGTTTTCGTTGCTTGCCATTCCGTTTTTTGTCTTTGCGGGCGAAATCATGCTGCACGGCGGCATTGCCGTACGCCTCGTCAAGTTAGCGTCTGCATTGGTGGGCCACCTAAAGGGTGGTTTGGCGATGGTGAATATTTTCTCCAGTATGCTTTTTGGTGGAATATCGGGCTCTGCAGTGGCAGATATCTCGGCGCTCGGGTCCCTCCTTATCCCTGTGATGAAAGAACGTGGATACCGCCCGGACTTTGCAGTCAACGTCACTGTGACATCGTCGATCGCTGGCATTGTCATTCCGCCAAGTCACAACATGATCATTTTTGCAGTGGCGGCAGGTGGTGGTATTTCCATTTCCAAGCTGTTTCTAGCGGGAGTTATACCCGGCATCCTGATGTGCTGTAGCCTTGCAGTGGCGGCATATGTTCTGTCGGTTAAACATAAATACCCCGCCGAACCTTTCCCCGGCTGGAACGAGGTTGGACGTAGCGCGGCGGATGCAATTCCCGGTTTTATCACGGCGGTCATCATTGTTGGCGGTACTTTGTCGGGTGTGTTCACTGTGACAGAGTCCGGAGCTTTTGGCGCAATATATGCGCTACTTTTGACCATCTTCTATTACCGTTCACTCAGTTGGGCGTCCTTCGTGCTGGCTGTTACGGGGGCCGTGCGAACTACTGCAATGGTGATGATATTGATCGCCTTCGCCAGCTCATTTGCATATCTGCTCGCCCTGTATCAGGTTCCAACAAAGCTCAGCAACTTGCTGGTTGCCATTTCAGACAATAGGATCGTCATTCTATTGATGATCAATTTGATCCTGCTGGTCCTGGGCATGATCATGGATATGGCTGCGCTTATCCTGATCTGTACTCCCATTTTTCTGCCGATTGCCAAAGGGCTTGGCATGGACCCGACGCAATTTGGGATCATGATGCTGATCAACTTGGGTCTCGGGCTCTGTACGCCGCCAGTCGGCACATGTCTGTTCGTTGGCTGCGCCGTGGGTAGGATCAAAATTGAAGAGGCAATGAAATCGATTTGGCCGTTCTATTTGGCCATTCTGGTCGCATTGTTATTGGTGACCTTTGTCCCGCAGGTCTCGCTTTGGCTGCCATCGCTAATTGGATAGTCAGTGATGGGCGGGCAGGTATTCCCGGTGTTGTAGTGGGCGAAACAACAGCCCGGCACGGGCTACTGCTGACACGACAGGCTGCAACGCGCTGAAGTATTGTCAGAGGAAACAGACCTAAGGCGAGGTGGGAATCAACCTAGGTGTTTGGTCCCGGCATCTGGTGGATCGGATTTAGGATGAATTGATCTGGCTGAGAAGTCTAGATTTTGCTGATGTATTCGTATGTCGTGAGACCGCTGAGTGTATTGAGGCGACGCGCGCAATTGTAGGCGTCAAAGAAATCGTTGAGATGACTGCGCAGTTGGGCGGGTTTGATGATTTGGGGCTGGTTTCTGTGATAGGTTCCGAACTTGATTTCTCGCGGGATATTTCCCTGCGGGCGCCGGTCGATGGGGCTATTTTGCAAGTCATCCAAAAAAGCGAAACAACTCTGCCTGCAGGTCAACCTATTCTGACAATAGGGAGTATTGACAGTGATCTGGAAGTCGTAGCTGAACTTCTGTCGTCGAGTGCCGTGCAGGATACTTCTGGAGATCGAGTGATCGTTACCAACTGGGGCGGTGCCAAGACTCTGCTAGGCAAGGTGAGCCGCATTGATCCATGCGGATTTAAAAAACACTCGGCACTGGCATCGAAGAACAGCCTGTCGAAACAATCATCGATTTTACCCTACCGGGAAATGTATTGGGGAAATTGGCCCACGGGTATCGGGTGGAAGTGCTCATTGTGACTTGGGAGAATGACGATGCAATTATCGTGCCATCCATCGCTCTATTCCGGCACGATCAAGGTTGGGCTGCGTTTCAAGTAGATGATGGCAAAGCCAAAATGCGCACGGTTCAAGTTGGCGAAAACAACGGCGTAGTAGTTGAATTGCTGGTTGGTCTGGCGTTGGGTGACGCGGTGGTTTTGTTCCCGTCTTCAGCCCTTTCATTTTGAAACGCGCTCTCTATGGCCGGGCCGATTACAAACTCAACCACACCTCCGCTCGCCCCAAGAGACGGCAGCTTAATTTAGCGCAGGGTCATACATTCTGCCGGAAACTGAGACGAGTTCGACGTGGTCTGACAATCACGTGGCTATCCCTGTACGCCCAAAAATATGGAGAAAAGCGATGTCGTCGCTGTAATGAATAGGCGGTTTCGCTTTGGCCCGCCGAAACAGACGTTCGAGACGACTTCCGGCACAAGGATCTCGCCGAGCAGCAGCCCTGAC
>RCNE010000314.1_pt1 | contig 26268 bp, 22 predicted proteins | sample 2041361 | NCBI WGS metagenome assembly RCNE01 (sample SAMN09708229, study PRJNA481090) | Marine sediment metagenome, whole genome shotgun sequencing project. | reverse complement strand
ATTCAGGATTGTAAGCAATGCCATACCACTGGTAATTATTCAGATATATCAGCTGACTGTGTGAGTTGTCACCAAGACGATTACACAAGTACGACTGATCCGAATCACCAGAGTTCGGGTATCTCAACAGATTGTGTCTCCTGTCATACCACAAATCCGGGTTGGACACCCGCCACAATCGATCACGACTTTTTCCCACTGACGCTGGGACATGACATTCAGGATTGTAAGCAATGTCATACCACCGGAAATTATTCAGATATATCTGCAGACTGTGTGAGTTGTCATCAGAATGATTACGATCAAACCAATGATCCAAATCATCAAGCCGCACAATTTCCCACTGATTGCGTTGCTTGTCACACAACAAACCCGGGTTGGATACCTGCTACTTTTGACCATGATGGGCAGTATTTCCCCATATATAGTGGTAAACATAGGCAGGGAGAGACATGGAACAGTTGTGTAGAATGCCATAATAATCCTGCTAGTTATGCCGTATTTACTTGTTTCACCTGTCACTCTCAGTCTGAAACAAATAATGATCACAGCGAGGTTTCAGGTTATATTTATGATAGTAATGCATGTTTGGAATGCCATCCCGATGGGAATAAATAAATAAAGTGAAAAAGATTTATATGCTGATATTATTCATTGCCATTTCTGGTTCAAATATCTACGGACAGGATGACAATCAATTGATTATAGGCAAGGTCTCCTTTGTGACTTCAAGAAATATCTATGTTAAATTTATAGACACTGAGGATATTCAAATTGGAGATTCACTTCGGTTTATGAATCAAATAAAACCATGTTTAGTCGTAAAAAGTAAGTCTTCAAGCTCCGTAGTCTGTTCCATAGTGAATGATTGTAAAGTGAATAAGGGTGATGATGTTTATTTTGGATATGCGAAACATCACAATGAGAATAAAGAAGTGGCAGAAATAACCAAAACAACAATAGATTCTACGGATGTCAAAAATAAAACCGAGAAAGATTTACAAAAACAAACAGAAATTAGAGGCAGAATATCTGTTGCCGGTTATGGGAATTTATCTAATGTAAGGGATGACAGGTATGGAATTCAATCTACTTTTTCTTTATCCGCAGAGAATATTAAGGATTCCAGATTCTCTTTTTATTCCTATTTGAATTACAGGCAAAATTTTATAACTGACGATACTAATTATTCCAGAGAAACGACATTTTTTAATGTATACGATCTAGCTGTGAAATACGATATTGACACAACATTTTCAGTGGTTCTCGGTAGAAAAATAAATCCGAAAATGTCATCTTTAGGGGCAATCGATGGTTTACAGATCGAGAAGTATTTTGGCAAGAACTATGTAGGGGCAATCGCCGGATTCAGACCTGATATATTCGATTTTTCCTTTAACCCTGATTTGTTTCAATACGGTGCTTTCTATGGCAGACTAACCGACATGAAAAATTTTCGCTCCGAATCTACTTTAGGATTTATCGAACAGAGAAATTCGGGAGAAATTGACAGAAGATATGTCTATTTTCAACATTCAAGCACGATAGGGTCTAAATTGAATCTTTTTGCATCTACTGAGATTGATATATACAATAAAGTGAATGACACCGTGAGCAATGATCCCAGGCTGACCAATTTGTATATATCCGCCAGGTACAGATTTAACAGAAAAGTGAATGCAATGGTTTCATATGATTCGCGAAAGAGAATTTTATACTATGAAACTTTTCAATCTGATATTGAAAGATTACTCGATGAAGATATGGCCCGGCAAGGACTGAGATTAAGGATCAATATTAGACCCATTAAATATCTTATGACAGGTTTTGGCTACAGTAAAAGATTCCAGAATGATAATGAGAATAAATCAGATAATTTTAACGCCTATGCATCGTATTCAAAGATACCCGTTATTGACGGAAGGGTTTACTTGAGTTATAATATGAATTCCTCGAATTATTTGAAAAGTAATATATTATCTTTTCGTTATTCACGATATTTAATAGAAAACAAACTTGATGCTGATTTTTCCTATAGACTTGCCAACTTTGATTATTTTAATAGTTTTACGTCGACTTATGATCAACACTATTTAGGTTTGAATCTTTCACTACGCATCAACAGAAAATTATTTTGGAGTGCCTATGGTGAATTGGCTACTGGTAATAAGGAAGATAATTATCGAATTTATACGAAACTAATAAAACGATTTTAAAAAATAAATTATGATCAATAAAAATAAATTACAGCTTTTGATTACAATGATTGTGTTTGTTGCTTATTCATGTAATAAAGGCCCGGACTCGAAAGGATCATCTCCTGAGTATATAAAGATGGAAAAGAAGTCTGAAGAATTTTCAAAAGACCCTCAGAGTCCTTCAAGTTTGAATACTGGTGAATCTTTAAGTGATGAGTTACACACTGTAAAGGTTAATGAAATTCTCACAGCTTCTAGGTATCTCTATCTTAACGTTACCGAGGGAATGGAGATATTTTGGATCGCTGTTAGAAAACAAGATATAGAGGTGGGAGGTATCTATTATTACAAAAGAGCTTTGTTGAAGACAAATTTTGAAAGTAAAGAAAATAACAAGGTATTTGAAGAAATATATTTAGTAACAAATCTGGTTTCGGTAAATCATGTACATGGGCAAAAATCGATTGATAATATTGAAACTAATTTAGAAGCTGTTATTGACAAAAAGCCTGTAGTTAAAACTACAGAAAACGCTGATAGGAGTATTCAGGAAAAAGGCTCAGTGAAGATTGCCGAATTGGTGGCTAATTATAAAAAATATGAAGGGAAAACGATTCAAATAAGTGGAGAATGTGTAAAAATAAACCCTGGAATTATGAATAGAAACTGGATTCATATAAAGGATGGTAGTAAGGATGATTATGATTTGGTCATTACCTCCGACACCTATGTAGCCGAAGGGACTGTGATCACCATGAAGGCGCTAGTTACACTGAACAAAGATTTTGGTGCGGGTTATACATATGATTTAATTTTGGAAGATGGTGTTTTAATTCCTTAAGGTGAATTTGAACTGCTGGAGTCATCATCATATTAATCTCTAACGATCTTGTTTTTTTTGCTAACTTTCAACGCTGACATTTTTCAAAATCAGTATTAAGAGAATGATAAATAAAAAGATAACCCTTAAGGAGTTAGCCGTTATTTTAAAGGTGTCTGTTTCAACCGTTTCCAAGGCTTTAAATGATAGCTATGAAATTAGCGAAGCCACAAAGAAGAAAGTAAAGACGGCTGCCAATAAATATAACTACTCTCCTAATTTATTGGCGCAAGGATTAAAAACCAGAAGAACCAAAATTTTAGGAGTGGTGATACCCGATATGCGAGCCCCTTTTTATATAAGGGTTTTACGAGGTATTGAAAAGGAAGCAAGTGCTCAGGGATACAATATTTTAACTTGTTTTTCTGATGAATCTCTTTCTAAGGAAAAGGATATTCTGGATATGCTTTCTCAAGGAAATGTTGATGGAATTATATTGTCATTATCAAAGGAATCTCAGGTGGAACAATATTTTGATCATGTGAATAAATTGATTTCAAATGGTATTCCCGTTACCTTATTTGACAGGGTGAATGACAGAATTAAATGTGATAAAGTGATGATCAATGATTTTGATTCTACCTATAACGCCACCAAATTACTGCTGAATTCCGGTGCCAGAAATATTCTCTTTATATCACCCATCAGTGAAACGACATTAGGGAAGAACAGGTATCGCGGTTATGCGTTCGCCTTGGAAGAAAGAGAAAACCTTAAAGAAAAAGTGTTGCATATAGAAGAGTATAAGGATTTTTCAGATGATCTCACGCGTATATTGAAAGCTGATAAAATTGATGCGATCATCGCAGCCAATGAACTTACCGGAATATCAGCGATAAATATAGCCACAAGATTAGGCTTTAAGATTCCTGAAGAAATCTCTATCATTGGATTTACAAATGGCATCTTGTCGATGAATAGTAACCCTCCTTTAACTACCATGAGTCAACACGGGAAGGACATAGGCAAAGTAGCAACACAGAAACTGATCAACCGTCTAAAAAACAAGGACTTGGATTTTTCCACTACGGTTATTGAGACAACTTTGATCAAACGAGGCACTACCAGAAATTAGATTTATAGCCATTTTTTTCTTCTAAAATAGAACAACATTGTGATAGCAACTACCGTCATGCATCCAAGCATAATATAGTATCCATATTCAAAATGTAACTCAGGTAAGATATCGAAATTGGTTCCATAAATACCTGCTATAAAAGTCAGAGGGATAAAGATTACTGAAAATATGGTTAGGAATTTCATGATATCATTCAGTTTACTGCTGATCATCATATGGTAAATATTCAACTGATCTGATAATAACTCACGATAACTATCTACTGTGTCACTCGCCTGATTGATATTATGGATCAGCTCTTTAAAATGGATTTCATTTTTTTCATGAATAAAATCACTTTCAAGTTTTGACAGGGCCAGAATCATATCTTTTGCCGGTTTGATCCCTTTACTGATATAATTGAGTTCCTTTTTATATAAATTGATTCCTTCTAAAATCTTTTTGTCAGGCTCTTCAAGTAATAAATCTTCATAAGATTCTATTTTTTCACCAAGCGTACTTAAAACATATAGATAATTATCAATGACAGTGTCTATCAATGCATAAGCCAGATAATCTGTGCGTGAACTTCTCAAGGTTCTTTTATAATTTCTTATTCTGTCTCGAACCGGTTCAAAAACATCACCTCTAAGTTCCTGAAAAGATATCAAGACATTATCATTAAAAATAAGGCTCAGGTTTTCAACTTTGATTTTATTATCATCATTGGCAAATTGCAGCATTTTAATTGAGATAAATATGCAATTTTCATATTCATGAATCTTAGGACGTGCATTCGTTTCCAACACATCAGCAAGAATAAGTTTATTTAAATCAAATTCCTCTCCAATCTCTTTCAGTAATTCAAGATCATGAAGGCCGTCAACGTTCAACCAGGTAACAGTATTCGTTTTGGTATAGGGTAAAATTTCCTTTACACTATGAATCGATTTTTCTTCGATAGTTGATTGATCAAAATCGATGATTCTAAGTTGAACCTGATCTATCTTTTTATTTCCTCTAAAAATAAGTTCAGAAGGGGAAAGACCTATTTCACTTTTGGATTTTTTCAGATATCGGGCCATGATTTGATTCTTATTGCTAAAGTTGATTCAATGTACTCAATTTCCGTCAGATTTATTGAGAATAATTTGTCACGTAAACGATTTGATTTAAATGTGATCATAATTTAAGTCTTTAGAAATATACATGATGATTAATTTGTTTTTTTGATGTGACATTTTATCGAAAAGAAGTTTAAGATAGGTAAAATGAAAAAATTAGTGAGCCTTTTATCTTCTATTCGGTTTGATAAGAAATATGACCCTTTGGGACATTTTTGAATACGCTACGGACAACATCATTTTGGTAAAAGAAATAAGATGAGTTTCTTCATACAATAATTGCACTAAAAGTATAGAATCCGATGGATAATAAAACAAAATTTATAAGTACCCTCACCCCATTAAGGGGTATTGCGGCCATCTGGGTTGTGGTTTTTCATTTTGATGCATTCTTGGGATTTGGGGCAAGTGAAACAGGTTTAATGGATAAGGGCACCACTATGCTGGTAGGAAATGGTTATCTCTTGGTTGATTTTTTTTTCCTTTTGAGTGGATTTGTGATTTGCCATGTGTACGGCGACAAATTAAGTCAAAAGAAAGATGGAGCAGTTCGTAAATATTTATGGGCAAGATTTAGTCGTTTATATCCCTTACATTTATTTGTGCTGCTGTTTTTATTCGCTCAATTTTGGGTTTTGTCGGCCTTAAGCGAGGAATATTATGAAGGATCTAAAAAATTCTTTCCTATTTATGATTTTTTCGTTTATTTATTTTTCGGTCAATCCAGTGGTATCTTAACTGATTATTCCTGGAACCTACCATCCTGGTCAATAGCGGCTGAATGGTGGACCTATATTCTTGCTATTTTTATTATTCCTTTTATCAACAGGGGATATTCTAAGTTGACTTATTTATTTTGGATCGTGAGCTTTGCGGGCCTTATTATTTTGGTGGAATACGGAGGTAAAGGGAACCTGGATTATACCTTGGATTTTGGGACTTTAAGATGTCTGTTTGAATTTACCATTGGCATGGGTATCTATCAGGTATATAAAAAAGTGAAAAACTCGAATTCTTTTTGGAATAGTGACTGGACTTTTTATATTTCAGTTGTAGGAGCTTATTTATTTCTGCATTTAGATATTCATGATGTCTTGATTTTGCCTTTTTTTGGTGCTGTAATTCTATCGGCTTCCTTGAACAAAGGAAGGCCATGCCAGTTGCTTAATATCAAACCTTTAAAATTTTTAGGGGATATTTCCTATTCTGTTTACTTATTGCAGTTATTTTGGTTGATGCTTTGGAACCTTTATGTAGGCATAAATTATCCCGAAGGCATTCCTAATATGACTATTAAGCTAACGATGTTATTCATTTTATTATCGGTGTTGATTGTGAATGCCTATTTGACCTATCGATTTATTGAAATTCCAGGTCAAAGAATACTTCGGCAGCTGACACGTAACAATAAAATAATTCCAGAGGAAGTGGTTGATGTTTCAAATAAAGAATAATGTTGATCTAATGAATTTCATGATAAGTCAATTTTTGTACTTCACTTGGTTGATAGCCCAGCCTATGGGAGATCACCATAAGGGTTTGATTCTTATTTAAATCAAATGGAAGTTCATAAGCCAGCCAGGTAAGTTTATCAGGATCTTCATTTGATTCGAGGATCTTGTATCCAATAGAGGCACCTTCTGTACTGCAAACGAAACTTATCATACCTCCAGAATTATTGATCTGAACCTGATCGGTTATCGGCTGCTTAAAGTCTGGCAGCATTTGACTCAATAACACATGTTCATCAAGCAGTCCTGTATCATTTATCTCAGCAGTCCAATCCTGACAAGCAGCTCTCATTGCCAATAGTTTTTCAAGATATTCAGGGTTTTTCGAGAGATCATTGAGTTCATATGGATCATTCCAAACATCAAATAACTCCTCCTTAGGTTTATGATCTCTAAACCATAATGACTGGTCATCTGTTAAACTATCTTCTTCTCTGAGTCTCAAAAGTTCCTGCATGATCGGCATCTGATTCCTATAGGACACTTCAAGAAACATGGGTTTTTCCGGTTGATAATATTTGATGTATTTGAATCGTTCATCTCTTACACTTCTTATTTTGTCAGTGGTTTCATCAAAACGATCGGCCGCTCCAAAAACATACTTAGGTTCGTTAACTCTAATATATTTACCGAGAAATGCCTTTCCTTGTATATAAGAGGGAGGAGGTATTGAAGCCAAAGACAAAAGGGTAGGAGCTAGATCAATAAAACTGATTAATCTTTTATCCCGTTCACCTGCAAATTGTGCAGCAGGAAATCGAATGATCATGGGTACTTTCAAGCCTGAATCATATAACATCCTTTTTTGTCTGGGAAGGGGCCCTCCGTGATCTGTATACCAGAAAATAATCGTATTATCAAGCAATCCGTCATTCTTGAGTTCTTGCAGTATTTCTCCAACTTTGGCATCCATTTCCTTGATGTTCGAATACATTCTACGGATATCTTTTTTGGCAATATCCGTATCCGGTAAATAGGGCGGCACAGGAACGTTGAGATCTTTATCGACCCATAAAGAATCCATTTGCTTCTTCCAAATCTGAGCTTCATGGGTTACTCCTATATTGAATACAGCGAAGAAGGGTTGACCCGGAGACCTATTCCTCCAATGGGCTTTGTTACTGCTGTCATCCCAGGCTGTCGGGGTTTTGATAAACTGATAATCTTCTTTGCTATTGTTGCTGCAGTAATAGCCTGCTTGTCTCAGGTATTCGGTAAACATTTTAACTTTAGCAGAAGGAATTGCCTCATAGGGAGCAATATCAGGAGGCATGGCTTTTTGATAATCTACCAGCATTTTTTTGGAAGGCCTCCCCCCAAACCAGGGCCCTGTTCTCATATGGCTGGCTCCAATACTATTGGCATACATACCCGTAATGATAGCTGCTCGTGCAGGTGCGCATACCGGATGAGGTGCGTAAAAGTTATCATAACAAACTCCTTCGGCAGCTAATTTACTTAGATGAGGACTTACTATCGTTGAATCACCAAAAGAAGGAAGATAAGAACTCATGTCTTCGGCTACGATCCAAAGGATATTAGGTTTTTGCGATAGTTCTGGATTAAGTACTTTGCTCCTGTCAGAAATCTTGTTGTCCCCCTTTTTAGGATTGGAACAAGTGATCATGATAGTGACAAGCATCAATAGGGTAGTTTGCCATAAATATGGGAATGACTTTATATTTTTAGTACTGGGAAAGTTCATTGATGTTTTTGTTTTCTAAAATTGTTTTGGGATAGGTTCCTTTAAGTGAATTGATCATGGCAAGTCCCATGTTTGTGGTGTTGGTTGCCGTTGAGGGAAAATGCTTTAGAATAAGATAGATGGGTTTAAATACCAGATATAGTGCGGCATACCATTGGGTTTTCGATTTGATGCCCCTAAGCGGCTGGATATAACCGGGTCTGAACATATATGCCTTTTTAAAGGGCATTTCGAGCAATCGATTTTCAGTTTTTCCTTTCACTCGAGCCCACATGGTTCGCCCTTTTTCCGAACTGTCAGTTCCGGTCCCGCTGACATAACAAAAGATACTTTTATCATTTTGATCAATAAAAGCCTCGGCAAAGTTTAAGGTAAGGTCATAGGTAATTCTTGAATAATCTTCTTCAGACTGCCCTACAGAAGTAATTCCAAGACAAAAGAAGCAGGCATCAAAGCCTTTCAGTTCATCTGAAATACCTGATAAGTCAAAAAAATCTTTTACCAAGACTTCTCTTACTTTCGGATGGGTAATATTCAGTGGGTTTCTGTTTACAATCATGATGTTATTAATTGAAGGATGATCCATGCATTCCAGCAATACGCCCTTTCCAACCATTCCCGTAGTTCCAGTGATCACAACATTATAGCCCATAAGTATTTTTTAGGATACCAAAGATAGGATTAACATCTAGCCATTTTCGTTTTTTGCCTATTTTGTTTTTGTCTTCCACTTTTACAATATACTCCAAGGCTAAGGGGACTTTCGGCTGCCACCCAGGGAACCGTAAATTCACTTAAATAGCACCAATAAGCCTTTTTGACCCATTGATTCAATTCTTGTTTACTTATTTTTTTTCATCAGCCATAAGTCCTGCTAGGAACATGGCATCAGAATTTCCAAAAAATGACAGGTTGATTATGTATTGGAATTCAACTAAAAATCCAATCTGATATAGGTGTCTTCTAAACTTGGAGTAGTATCTTCTACAAGATCTAATTTGTAGCTTTTAGGAATATTATCCCAATCTTCATAGAGTTTTCCATCAACATAATAGCGTTGAGGGTCCTTTTTCTCTATATAACTGTTATCCATCATGAGGCCATAGATATTCTGAGGCGCCGAAGATCCCGCCATGCTGCTTCCCAGAACTAATTCTATTTTTCCATCACCATCTACATCTGCTTTGACCCAATTCAATTCTAAAATCCTGTTGAAGCTTTCATCAGCCATCATTTCTTCTATTTTCTCATCGAATTGAGACAGGATTTCTTCTGCATTTTCCACATGTTTACCTAAGGCTAGATGCAATGATTTAACAAGCAAAGGATTCTGGCCAATGGCAAGGTGTTGGGTCACATCATTTAATTGGTATTTTAGCATGTATTGAATCAATAAGGCATCTACAAGCATATAATCAATTTTGTCAGATAAGAGGTTTTCAAGATTTTTTTGATTACTGATGTCTGAAACAATGATAATGTCTTTGTTATTATCAAAATCACCGTAAGCATAATTGTTGATCACCCCTATTTTTTTACCACTCAAATCATTAAATGAAGCAGCACTAACATCGCTTCCTTTTCTTCCCACCAAAACGAGTTGATTGTATAAATATGGTTTCGAGAATAGATATTTTTCTTTTCTTTCATCATTGATCCAAAAGGCAGGACTGCCATCGGATTTTCCGGTGTTGATGTCGTCAACAAAATCCATAAATTTCTTTATTTCAATAGTCGATGTCACTTCCATTCGGGAAAGAGCTTCCTGAACCAGTTCAGTCAGGATCGATTTTTCACCTTCTACATTGGTAAATAGAGGCCATACGTCTGCGGTAAGTTTCAGTTCACTTTTTTGGCTGTGGGTAATTATCGTAAAAAATGTAAGTAAAAAAAATAGCGCTTTTTTCATAAAAGTAATTTTAATAAAAATACTAAGAATTCATGGGAATAAAATGAATAGGCTCACTTAACTCCTGTTTTATCTGTCGCTGGTCATTCCTTTTCAAATAGTTTACTAATAAACTATCCCTTTTTTGATTCTTTGATAGCATGATCACAAGCCCTGGCTGTTAATGCCATATAGGTTAGTGACGGGTTTTGCGTAGCAGTTGAAGTCATACATGAACCATCTGTGACATATACGTTTTTGCAAGAATGGAGTTGATTCCATTTGTTTAGTAAAGAGGTCTTCGGATCTTTTCCCATTCTTACCCCTCCCATTTCATGAATGTCAAGGCCCGGAGCTTGCTTAGAATCAAAGGTTCTGATATTTGTGAACCCGGATTTTTCAAACATTTCTGAGAATTGCTCATGGTAATCCTTGATCATCTTTTCGTCATTATCGTCGTAATCAACACTAATTTTCAGCAGGGGTACACCCCAGTCATCAACTTTTTGCGAATCCAAGGTAACCTGGTTTTCTTCTTTTGGGATAGTTTCCCCCATCATATGCGACCACATTTGCCAGACTCCGTATTCCGGGTTCAAAAGACCCTCCTTCAAATCTTCACCAAAACCATTCGCATTTTGAATAGTCTGCCGCCAAGCACTGAATCCGGAGGCATATCCTCTTAAAAAATCTGTTTCCTGCTTCTTGACATTTCTGAATCTTGGAACATAAGCACTTGTAGGTTCTCTTCCTGTTGTATGCTTATCTTTGTATCCATCAAATTCGGCATAAATTGTAGCCCTGTAATTATGAAAGGCTATAAACTTGCCCAAGAGGCCATTTTCATTGCCAAGCCCATTAGGAAAACGAGTCGATTTTGAATTGAGCAGGATCAAATTGGTATTTAAAGTACCGGCATTGACAAAAATAATGGAGGCAAAATATTCTTTGGTTTCCTTTGTGTTGGAGTCAATAACCACTACACCAGTAGCCTTTTCTTTTTGTTCATCATAAAGTATAGAATGTACAACTGAATCATTGATCATGCTCATGTTGCCAGTTTTCATGGCCCAGGGGAGGGTACTTGAATTACTGCTAAAATAGCCACCAAAAGGACAACCACGTTGGCAGAGATTTCTATATTGACACTGGCCTCTACCTTGTTGGGCAAAAATTTCCCTATTTTCAGTGATATGAGCGCATCTGCCACTGATGACATGTCTGTTAGCATAATTTTTTTCAACGACAGACTTAAAATGTTCTTCGATGCAATTAAGCCCCATACCGGGCAAAAACTCACCGTCTGGCAAAACGTCAATGCCGTCGCGATTACCAGCGATACCCACAAACTTTTCCACATGACTGTACCAGGGAGCCAATTCCTTATAATTTATTGGCCATTCAACAGCAAATCCATCCCGCACAGGGCCTTCAAGATCATACTGACTCAGCCTTTGGGTTTGTCTGGCCCATAAAAGTGACTTACCTCCTGTTTGATACCCCTTGATCCAGTCAAATGGTTTGTCTTGAATATAAGGGTGTTCCTTGTCTTTTGAAACGAAATGTTCCGCGTCTTCCTGAAACACATAGCATCTGCTGGCGATAGGGTTTTCTTCTTTTACTTTTTCAGTAATTCTTCCACGGTGTTCAAATTCCCATGGATTCATATTTGTTGTGGGGTAATTCACATTGTGTTTTACTTCTCTGCCCCGTTCAATCACCAGGGTTTTGAGCCCTTTTTCAGCGAATTCTTTGGCCGCCCAACCCCCACTCATACCTGAACCTATAACGATCACATCATAAGTATTCTCTTCTTTGGTGTCAATATTGAAATTAGCCATTTAGGTTTATTCTTTTAGAGTTGTCAACTATTTCGCAAGGCCCATAGGTTCCGGGAACAAGGCTGTAGGGCATCACCTTCGTCATGATATATTCTGATCTCATATAGCCCAGCATGGTAAATTGCTTGGTTGTATTGATGAAGGCTTTTACAGGCTCATTCTCTGATGTTTCTTCAGTAAGGCTTTTAAAAGCTTGTATTCGTTCTTTATTGTTTTGGGACTTAAATGTCTTCCCTGCAACTTTTTTGATTTGGCCTTCAAAGTCATTCAATCCTTGTAAATAAGTAGCTTGTTTATCGCTGGCCATACAGTCATCCACCATGACCCAAACAAAATCATGAACATTGAGAGAACCTGCGCCAGGCAGATCTCCTTCCGGAATCAAAAAGCTGACAATATCTTTAAGTAATGATTCTTGTGATTCGGTAACTTGCAGGTTATTTAAAGCGAAACTCAATTTCTCCTCTGAAAAATCGCAGGAAGGCAATAATACAATTCCCCCGGTAAGGACCCCCAATTTTTTCAGTGCTTTTCTTCTGTCCATATCTTTGATTCTGTGATTTCTGCATCAATTCAAACCTTAGAAAAGTATTATTAGGAGAATTAGAAAATAGGCAGTAAATCACGTTTGCCGTAAATATATAGAAAATATGAGTCTAAAAAAAGGGCCTAATTACTCCGAATACTTTTTGTATTCCCCTGTAGAATCTATAATTGCTAAAAATAATCTCAGTTCAATCAAGTTTGATCAGATGTTATTTTTCTGCAAGAGTCGATTCCTGTCAAGGCAGTTCTTCTCATGGGTGCTTTTATCAATGTTGCCTCATATTGTTCTAATGCCTCTTGATTTCGTTTTTGAGCGAGTAACCAGTCTGCATATAATTCATTGGTTGGTTTTTGAATTACGGGAGGTCCATAACTATAACTGAGATCTTGTTCCAGTGCAAGTGTCTTTTTTAAATGCATTTCGGTGAGTTCAGTATCTTGCTCAAGCCAGTTTCTTAAGGCAATGAGCTGGTGCATCATAATTTCAGTTTCAAGTAGCATAGAGGGAGACGTAGTATATCTATTTGCTCCCGAACAAAAGGGTGCATTATCGTAACTTACCAGGTAAGATTCCTTGTCATGATCTTTTTTAATCGCCTCAATAACAGCTTCCAAAGCCGTCTTATCTTCAGCCTTAAAGGCCTTCATTCCTTCAAGGAACCGGTATTGTGACCTTATCGTAAGGTTAAGGTCTGAAATATCAACGTTTATGTTAGCGATGTTACTGTTCCAGTCATCACTTTCAACTAAATAGGTTCCTTTTAGATATACCATATGAGACCTGGAATACTTGCTGGGAGCTTCCTTGGTAAATCCTTCCATATCAATGACCAATTTTTCTGCATCTTCTAATCTTCCTTGCTGGAGATAACCATATTCGAGCCAATGATAAGCGTGAAAACCCCTGCCATTTGGTGCAAGGTTTTTGGCGATCATCCTGTTGATACTTGCTTGATAAGAATTCTCATTGCTACTTACCACCTTGTCCCACATGCCCAGAGCTACATAGATATGTGAAGGCATATGCAAGGCATGGCTTGCATCAGGGGCCACAACCGAATAAGAATCGGCAGCCGTTAAGGCAAGTTTTGCATGTTCAGGATCATCATAGGAGTGAATCAGGTAATGAAGGGCGCCAGGATGTTTCGGATTCTCTTTGAGTATTCCGTTGGCAATATCAGCGCCTTTCCCATATATTTTTTCATCACGCCCATCCGGAACAGAGCCCAAAAGAGACAAAGCATAAAAAGCTGCTACCTCATGATTTTCAGGGTATTTTTTATTCAATGACAACATAAAATCCGCATAATTTTGATCTCTTACGGTTTTAGATGAATCTGATGCGTATAGGATATGAACTCCATGAAGTAAATCTTTTTCAAGTTCGGTGACCTTGGCTGATGGTTGCTTAGTTTTTAATTTTTCTAAGACTTCCAATCCCTTATCAAAATCCTGCTCCGACCACAAAGGATGGTTGTAGGTCATGGCTTCACCCCAATAAGACATAAGCATTTCAGGGTCCGTTTTTTGAGCAGCTAGAAAAGCTTCTCTTGAATCAGCGTATTCAAAACTATGAAGCAAAAGCAATCCTTTTTCAAAATGAGACACGGCATCTTTGTTTCCGCTGACCTCAATGTTTACAATGCCTAGATAGCTTTCTTGTTTTTTTTCTTGGTTACAGGAAAAAAGCAATATTAAAAAGAGGAAGAGTATATTTTTCATTGTTCTTAAATTTTAGAGGTATGTATGTTGTGAAATTACAATTTAATTATAAATAGCTTAACCACCATTTTTCGGGATGGTTGAGCTTATATCGCATATATTTTTTGCAAAGGGGATAGAGTAGTGCCACTATAAGCATCCATACCAGGTAAACTATTCCTAATGAGTATCCGTAGCTGGCCAATTTATTTGAAGTAAAAGAGCTCATGTCAAAAATCATTAGTGTCCAGTCATCTCCCAGCGCAACTAAAGTAAGGAGGGCTGCTGAATGGATGAAAAATATATGCATGACATAATAAAAGAAAGGAACCCTTCCAAAGACAAGCAAAAAATCTGTCACTTTTGATTGCACTCCTTCAAGGAAGTACAGCACCAGAAATGTAGGCCCTATTGTAATCAGGATGTATAGTAGAGAGGGTGGATACTTTGAAACATTTATAAAGGAAAAAAGTGTAAACAGAAAATCTTTTTGTTGGCTCCAAGGCACCTTTTCTCCATAAACGTTTATATAGCGAATCAATAAAAAGAGGGATATGGTCGTAAAACCGAACAAAAGTAAATTTTTCTTTCTTTTTAACTGATCAAATCCTTTGTGATACAAAGATCCAAAACAATAGCCTAATGACATAACGGCTATCCAAGGCATTACAGGATAATAAAATGCTACGTGACCAACGGAAGGAAATTGCCATTGATGGAACATATACCATAAAATGGAGGTAAAGCTATCGCCTTGTACAGTGATGCCATCCAGCAAATTATGTCCAAAAACGACAATAAGAGAAAGCGCCAAAATAATCTTAATTGGTAGGTAGATCAAAAACGATAAAAAAATCATTGATAAGCCAATTGCCCAGATTACCTGAAGATTAATTAAAGAGTAAGAAGGATCAAACCACCAAAGAAAATTCATAATCACAATTTCAACAAAGATGAGCCAGAGCCCTCTTGTAAAAAGGAATTTAGAAAGTTGCTTTTTACTTCTATTTTGACCGTATAAACTTGCCGAAGTCCCAGTGAGAAATATAAATACGGGAGCGCAGAAATGGGTGACAAATCGAGTCATAAATAACACAGGTGTTGTAGTATCTAAATCAAGAGGATCATACACAAAGGCTCCTAAATGGAAATAATCCCTGACATGATCAAGTGCCATGATTACCATTACTAATCCTCTAAGAATGTCAATTGAATGTATTCTGGAGGATTTAATTTTCTTGTTCATTTATTGTTAATGATAAAAATATGTTGTTTTGAAATGAATTGCTTTGAACAATCTGCTTTGTAATTTTTTTTGCCCTAAAGATAAAAATTGATTCTAAAGACAAGACACGTATAATGAATTCCTTCCCCTTTTGATGATTTTTCATCATACGTGTACTTGTCAGGATACTTAGAATCAATTGTTCTTTGTTTCCTTCGAATAAACTACTCCCCCCTAACAAATCAAAAAGGAGCGTTTGAAGGTTTATTTAATAGATTATTTGGTGGCAATAACTGCACTTGCCGGCCCTGTTAAGGGCATAATATTGACCTGTTTGAACCCAGCTTCAGTTGCCCAATTTTCAAAGTCAGACAAGCTATAGTCAAATCCTTGATCAGTTTCAATAAGCATATTGAGTGACATCATTAAGCCAAAAGCATTCTTGCTCCTTTCGTTGTCTATAATATTTTCTATAACAACCAAGGTTCCCTTGTCGGGTAAGGCTTGATACGCTTTTTGAATCAGCATTTTTTTATCTTCTGTACCCCAGTCATGTAAAACGTTACACATGGTGATCAAATCGGCTTTTGGAAGGTCATCTTTAAAAAAATCACCGGCAACCGCCTTTATGCGTTGGTGCAGTTCTAAGGCCTTAAAATTACCATCTGCAATGGGTGCAACGGGGGGAAGGTCAAAAGAGAGACACTGAATCTGTTCATTATTTTTGGCCACATGAATGCATAGATTTCCTCCTGAACCTCCTACATCACACAGGGTATTAAAACCTGAAAAATCAAAATTTCTTGCGAAAAAATCGAAATTACCTGCTTGAACTCCTCCCATGGCATGCAAAAACTCCCTGAGTTTATTCTCGTTCGCATAAATGGCTTCAAATAATGGGGCCTCACCTGATTTACTCTCATTTTGAGGTTTTCCCGTTTTAAGGGCTTCTTCAAGATTGTTCCAAAAGGGATACAAACGGTTATTCGACATTTCAAGAATGCCACCTACATAAGTCTGTTTCTTTTTATCAAGAAAAAGATCAGCATCTTCAGCATTACTGTATACTGCTTTTTCCATAATTCCTTCACGGTGTAAAAAACCGAGCGCTACAAGAGTATCTAGAAAATCATACAAGGACCTACTGTGAAGGCCCAGAGTTTCCTGAATTTGTTTTCCTGATTTTGAACCCTTTCCAAGATGGGTGAAGAGCTCCATATTGACTGCAGTAAGCAGGGTTTTTGAAGCCCAAAAACCCATGCCTATTTGCATAATTTTTGACGGATCAGTTGGATTCATATATTCTCAATTTTCGGTTGACGCAAATTCTACATTCTTGAGCTCGTCTTTAAGTTGCGCAGTGTCCCAAAAGCCGAATTCTTTAACTACCTTTCCTTTTTCAAACTGAATGGTAAGGTGAACAGGAATAAATATTTCCTTTGAATTTGCTTTGAGTGTTCCTTTCCAAATGCCCCAGAAGTTGACCCAGGTTCTACCTTTGTCATCTATAATTTGCTCCATGGTAATGTCATCTTTATCGAATGAATAACTAGATAAATTGGAGATGAGCTCCTCATGTCGAATCTTTACTTCTTCAGGGCTTACTCCTTCATGCCATGTGTTTTGGAATATTTTTGCGGAGTCAGCATATTGTTTGGACCATTCAGACCAATTCGCATTCTCATAATCTGATAGCCCCTTTTTGAGAAGGTCAATTTCCGCTGATGCAGTTTTAAATCTTTCTGTTTGATTGTTCTGGCAGGAAATTATCACCATGAAAATACTCGCCAGTATCATAATTTTTTTCAACATATTTTATAAAAGGTTTGGTTAGTTTATTACTTAGCTGGTATAAATCCAAGATCTTCTCTCATCCAGCCTCTTTTTTCGTTCATTTTCCAGGTGTACTTGCTCATTTCTTTAAGCAAAGGATCAAAATCATCCTTCATAAGACTCCAGTTTTCATCACCTTTTGTAGCGGCATCCAAACTACTTTCTCCAGCAACTGCGATCATATAATAAGAGCCCATAACCCCAAAACCTGTCTTATAGACTCGGAAGTGCATTTTGGAATTGTGTTTTTCAAATGCAGCCTTCATCTTTTTCATAACTTCTCCATAAGCCTTATCGTTTTCAGGAGTTACGTAATTATAATAGAGGGTTCGGTAGTTTTGCCCGTCAATCGTTTGTGAAATTCCTCCGGGCATATAAGAAAGATCTTTGTGAAGATAAATTACATAGTCACCATGCTCGTCATAGGTTGGATTGAACCGGTTAAATAGAGCTGCCATTTTTTCTGACCCCATTTTTTCTGAAAGGGTTTTAAATCCATCCATATCTAAACTGGCCATATTGTCAATAGGAGTGATGTAGACATAGGAATTATCATTTAGGGCCATGGTTAGCCACATGTTATCCTGAATGTTATGCTCTTTACAGGCAGCAATCAAATCCTTGGAAATTTGTTCATATTCATCTGTCATACCTGGTTTTACGCGATCTTCATGGATCCAATATGCCTGATTGCTATTTTCCTCCTGGGAAGAGACAAGCATTGGCATGACTAACATTGTAAGGGTTAGCAGGGAAAGTTTTAATAGTTTCATTTTTATTTATTTTTGGTTAATATTTGATTGAGTTTATTCGCTATTTGATTGAGTTAATTCACTGTTTGGTATGGGTAGGCCATAGCCCAATTGCTGCATAAGAGATAGTTCATTGTAGTAAATATTTTCATAGATAATTCTTCCTTCTTCATTTAAATCGATTCTTGTGATACCGCTAATTTTAACCTTTTGTCCTGTTGCCGGGTAGTCACCAAAATCACCTATGTTTGTTGCCTTGATCACCCAATTTAAATAAACCTTATTCTCAACTGCGATGATATATTCGATGTCCATGTGAAGATCGGGGAAAGCCTTAAAAAGGATATTTATGTTGGCTGTCAATTCGGTATTATCAACTGCCAAATCAATATTATTTACTTTTCTAATAAATTTATTGGAAAAATAAACTTCCAGGCTGTCCAATTCTTTTTTGTTCCAAATGGTATCAACATATGCTTCTACAGTCTTTTTATTCGGTACTTCACTTTCTTTTTTCTTATCCGCAGGGCTACAAGCCACTAGGAACAAAAGGAAAAATACAATACAATTTGACTTAGACATTTTTACCGTTTTACATATGTTCAATCGATCTTCATTGCTCTAAGTTAATTTTCTTTTAGCCTTAGAAACAAGTCATATAGGACAAGCGATTCTTTTTCTTATCCGAAGAGCCGTTTTTATTTATCGAGCAGCTTTGTATTTAAATTTGTAACTTTCTACAAACAATCAACAAATTCAAAAGACTCACAAAGTGGTTTAAAGGAATATTTTAGTGCCATTAGGAATAGAATAAACTTTAGTGTTTCGAAAGATTTTAATCGCCTTGACATGTACAAGAAATCCTTTATAGCTCAACTAATACTTATTTTTTGTTTGTTCAGTTTTGAGCTTGTTTTTGCTCAGGACCTCATTGATCCAGCAAGGGAAAACCCATATACCAAAATTTTTGTTGAGACGGATAATTTTGATGCATCTTATTTAAAAGAACTGGAACTGAATTATACCAAAATAGGCGTAGACAGTATTAAGTTTTCCGCATTAAATGACTTGGCTTATTACACACATACAAGAGATCTGAATCGCTCTTTAGAATTAACAAGAATTGGATTGGCGATGACCCGGAAAAAAGAGGATGTCTTGTGGGAAGGAAGGTTTCAGATTACAGAGGCGGCTATTTTGCTAAGAATGGAAAAATTAGATACGGCTTTGATAATTCTGGAAGACGCAAGATCTAAAGTAAAGAAAAAGGATTTACCCGCATTGTACACTCAACTTGGATATGTTTTTGAGCGGAAGGGAGACATTATGAGTGCCGCCGATTATGCCCTGAGAGCACAAAATCTTGGAATAGCTTTGAATGATAAAAAAGCAATTGCCTTGGCCTATAGTGACTTGAGTAATCTTTACTGGAAATATTCAGATTTTGATAGAGGCTTGGAATTGGGTTTATTCTCATTGACTTATTTTGAAGAACGTAATTTGAACGATATGGATTATGATTTCACATTATATGTTGTGGGAAATAATTTATTAAGTCTTAAAAGGCCTAAGGAGGCACTGAGATACTTCCAAAGAGCGCTTTCTATGGCAGAACGATATGGGTTTAATAATAATTTGAGTGATATCTATATTTCGTTGGTTGATCTGTACACTGAGCTGAATCAGTATGAAGCAGCAGAAGTAGCCGGAGAGCAAGCCATCAAATATGCAAATTTGATCGAAAATGATTTCTTACTTATGCGTTCCTTTTTAGCGTTAGGTCGCTTAAAATTGTTTCAGGGAAAGAATGAAGAAGCTATTGAAATCTTAAACCGATCTCTTGAGGTGGCGACCCCTGAATTTGGTGACAAGTTTTATTTAAGTCAAGCCTATGAAAGGTTGAGCAGGGCATATGCCAAGAGTCACAATTATAAGGACGCGATAGAGGCGTTTGCAGTATACGATTCTCTTAAAAAACAGGTCTTTGTAGAAAATTCAAACCAAAGAATGGCATTGTTTCGAACTGAATTTGATCTTGCGGAAAAAGAAAGTACAATTCAAGGCATGCAAGACAGGATCAATAAACAAAGTTCCACACAAACCCTGATCTCTATCATTTCAGGCTTGTTACTGGTGTTATTGCTAGTACTATATGTGACCTATGAAAATAATAAAAAAAAGAATATTCTTCTTGAAAAACAAAATGAAGAAAAGGAGTTTCTTTTAAAGGAAATACACCATCGCGTAAAAAATAACCTGGGTATTGTATCAAGTTTGTTAGACTTACAAGCGGATAAAATTAAGGATCCTAAAATCATTTCAGCCATAGAAGAAAGCAGGAACAGGGTTTATTCTATGAGTATGATCCATCAAAAATTATATCAGGGAAAGAATCTCTCGTCAATAGATATGAAAGAATATTTAGTCGACTTATGTCAACATATTATGGATTCCTATGGGGAAGAGGGAAGAATAGAGTATGCATATGATTTAGAAGACATGGAACTCGACGTAGATTCGGCTATTCCTGTGGGTTTAATTGTCAACGAATTACTCACCAATTCATATAAACATGCCTTTCCTAATAATAGAAATGGAAAGATCAATATTACTTTTAAACATATGTCAGAGGATCGAATTTTGCTTGAAGTCGCTGATAACGGGATAGGCTTATTGGAATTTGACAAGGAGAATGATGAAGGAAGCGGATTTGGCACACAGTTGATCGATCTGCTCATTCAGCAGTTGGATGGTTCTATTATGACTATGAATGGCTTAGGGACCAGAATAAGAATGGAATTTGACCTGAACTAAAAAGTTTGTAATCGATTCATTAATTCTCCTCGAAGTGTTTTACTAAGCGGTATCGCTTTTTTATGAATAACCACATGCGTACCTGCCACTTCATCTACATGTGAAAGGTTTATAATAAATGACCTATGGATTCGCAGAAAATGTTCAGGAGGTAGCCTGTCATTGATCTCTTTCAAAGTCATCACCAACAAACATTCTTTATTTTTTGCAAAGATCTTGCAATAATTTCGGTCAGCTTCAAAGTAATAAATGTCCTGGATCATGATCTTGATCATTCGTTCATTTCTCCTAACATAAATACTGTCACTTTGTATAAATGGAGATATACAAGGTGCCTGTTCCTTGCTGCCTGATTTTTTTTTGTCGAGTCGACCCATGGTAAGTTCAATAGCATTTTGAAGGTCCAGCTTTTTAAATGGCTTAGAAATAAAGGCATATGGGTTAGTAGATTTGGCTCTTTCAAAATTTTCCCCATCAGCATTTGCTGTTAGATAGATCACAGGCATATCTATCTCCTGCTGAATCTTGATAACAGTATCTATACCATCCAGTTCTCCCTTTAATTGTATATCCATTAATACAATATCAGGACGGTTCTGTTTAACATGTGAAATAGCTTCTTCACCTCTTGATTCAATACCGGTTACCTCATAACCAAGTTTAGAAAGTTGCAGGGAAATATTTGCACCGATGATCATTTCATCTTCTACAATCAAAATTTTTACGGGGGAGTTCATTTGAGCAGGTTTGAGGGTTTCTTAAAGTTAGATTGATCTTCAGTTATTTATCATAAAATATCATTCCATAAGCAATTAGTAATGAGTCGAATATAGTGAAATATTACGAATGTTGCAAAGTTTGTTAATGGATTGCCCATTACACCAAGAAGTAGACAAAGAAAATATGCAAATAGTTTGTAAGTTCGGTACCTTAAAAGCTAACTTTATAAATGGGTTCTCGAGTCAATAAGCCCTGATTGTTTATTTAAAAAGTGGTAATTTTGTTTTGATAAAAGACATGAGAAAATGGAATTTGAACAAGCTGAAAAAAATGTAAAAGAGAAGGGGTTTTTGGATGTGTCACTAGCTGATGATATTGATTATGCTGCTGAGATCAAAAAACTTAAGAAGGAAAAGAACGCTATAATTTTAGCGCATTATTACCAGGAGCCTGCTATTCAAGATATTGCAGATTTTGTAGGTGATAGTTTACAACTTTCCTATAAGGCAGCTGAGGCAGATGCGGATCTTATCGTTTTTGCCGGGGTTCATTTTATGGCAGAGACGGCAAAAATACTTAACCCTGGAAAGAAAGTAGTGCTACCTGATTTAAATGCAGGATGTTCTCTATCTGAAGCATGTGAAGCGAAAGATCTTCAGGCATTTAAAGACAAACACCCTGATCATATTGTAGTAACTTATGTCAATACCTCAGCCGATGTAAAAGCAATTAGTGATATTTGCTGTACCTCTTCCAATGCTAAAAAGATCATTGACTCCATTCCACTTGAACAACCCATTATTTTTGCTCCCGACAAGAATCTTGGCGCATATATCAACAAAGTAACAGGAAGGAATATGCTTTTATGGGAAGGAGCGTGTATTGTCCACGAAGCCTTTTCCATAGATAAACTTTTGGATACGCATAAGGCCCATCCAGAGGCTAAAATTATTGCCCATCCTGAATCAGAAGCACATATTTTAAAAACGGCGGCTTATATAGGTTCTACTTCTGGTCTTATCAATTATGCCAAAACGAATCCGGCTAAGGAATTTATCGTGGCTACAGAAGCCGGCATCCTCCATGAAATGCAAAAAGAGGTGCCAGAGAAAACCTTATATCCGGCTCCGGCGCACGAAGACAATACCTGTGCCTGTAGTGAATGTCCTTATATGAAGATGAATAATATGAAAAAATTATTCTTGTGTATGAAATATGAACTTCCGGAAATTCATGTGCCAGAAGCCATTCAAAAAAAAGCACTGATCCCGATTCAAAGAATGTTAGATATTTCCTCCAAATAAAATGAGCATATTCAAAGCAGATATTCTGGTCATGGGTTCGGGAGTAGCAGGGCTTTCTATTGCCATTAAAACAGCTACTACTTTACCAGATAAAACTATTCTGGTGGCTACTAAGGCGCACGAAAGTGAATCAAACACAAAGTATGCTCAGGGTGGTATCGCGGCGGTTTGGGACAAGCTAGACTCTTTTGAAGATCATATTAAAGACACCATGGTTGCCGGAGATTATTTATCTAGGCCTGAAGTTGTAAAAATGGTCGTGGAAGAAGCTCCTGATTGCATGAAACAATTGATTAGCTGGGGAACTGATTTTGATCAGAATTTGGCAGGAGAAATCGATTTAGGAAAGGAAGGAGGCCATTCGACAAACAGAATTCTTCATTATAAGGATGTGACTGGTTATGAATTAGAGAAAACTTTACTTGAGCAAGTGGAGAAATTACCTAACATTCAGTTGTTACCTTATCATTTTGCCATCGATCTTATTACTGATCATCATCTGTCAGGAAAGACTGATAAAGAAGAAATTACATGTTACGGAGCTTATGTGCTCAATCAGAAAACTAATAAAATAGATGCCTATTTGGCCACTTCTGTAGTTCTTGCTACAGGCGGAATAGGTCAGGTCTATGCAGCAACAACTAACCCTGTGATTGCCACCGGCGATGGCATTGCTATGGCATATCGGGCAAAAGCCAGAATTACTGATATGGAATTTGTACAGTTCCATCCAACGGCCTTATACCAGCCTGGTGAAAGTCCCTCTTTTCTGATCTCAGAGGCGGTTCGAGGTTTTGGAGCATACCTTAAAAATAAAGCAGGAGAACGCTTTATGCTAAAAGTTGATGAACGCGCTGAACTAGCCCCTCGCGATATCGTCTCCAGAGCGATTAATACTGAACTGATCTTTACAGGTGATCCACACGTATTTTTGGATTGTACCCATTTGGACATGCCAGAATTTATAAAGCACTTTCCTAATATTTATGAAAAATGTAAAAGTTTAGGAATTGACCCTGAGTCACAGTTTATTCCGGTTGTTCCTGCTGCGCATTATCTCATGGGAGGAATAGAGGTTGATGTGAATGGCTATAGTTCAGTAGCAAATTTGTTTGCCTGTGGAGAATGTTCTAGAACCGGACTTCACGGCGCAAATAGGCTAGCTTCAAATTCCTTATTGGAGGCTTTGGTATTCGGAAATAAAATTGCCGAAGAAATCATTAAACATAGAAGTCATTTAGAACTGGATACTTTGCCTGAGATTCCTGAGTGGGATGAGGAAGGAACTATGGTGCCTAAAGAAAATGTATTGATCTCACATAACAGAAAGACCATACAAAATATCATGAGTGATTTGGTTGCTATTGTTCGTTCTAACGAGAGATTGGAAAAGGCTATCGACCATTTGAATTACCTTTATCAGGATACGGAAAAAGCCTATGAGAAATCAAAACTTTCGCCCCAGATTTGCGAATTGAGAAACCTTAATGCGATAGCATATCTCATAGTCCATCAGTCTATGGATAGAAAAGAGAATAAAGGCGCTTTTTACAGTTTGAATAATTTGTAATATTTTGGCTATTAATTCTATTATTAAAGTAAATGGGTGATTAATTGATGAGTTTTAGTAGTATTTTGTCGACTTATTTGAACTAAATAAAAATACGCAACTTGAAAAAAGACACTAGGAAAAAAGTAAATATAACTGTCAAAAACATTGCAGATTCGATAGATATCTCTGCGTCAACTGTATCAAGAGCTTTAAACAATCATCCTAAAATAAGTCAGTCAACGAAAGAGAAAGTTTGGGCGGCAGCAAAGAAGTTAGGGTATCAACCTAATATTCCGGCATATATGAATCCGGAAAATTCAAAAACAATTTGTTTTTTGGTTCCTGAGATTGATAACGCGTTTTATAATGATACTATTGAGAGTGTTCAAAACTTTGCTAAAAATAATGATTACAACCTGTATGTCGCTTATACTAATAACTCCATCGAATTGGAAAAATCTTTCGCCAGATCAATCATTAAGCTAAATATTGAGGGAGTTATAATTGGGTTATTTGATAAGGGCGCTGGATCAGATCATTTATCAGCACTAATTTCACATAATATACCAACAGTTTTTATTAATAATACAGATCAAAACCTGAAAGCTGTACATATATCGCCGGATATATCTCATGGTGCCTATCTAGCGGTTAATCATTTAATATCAATGGGTTGTAAAAGTATTTCTGTTTTGATTAATGATCGTAAGAATCCATATTATGCAGATATTATAGAAGGTTATTCCTCGGCAATTTCTGCATCTGATTTAACTTTGGATGAAGAAATGATTTACGAAGAGAATCTGGTTAAAGAAAACATATATAATTATTTGGATGAGTTATATGAAAATTCAAAAATTCCTGATGGAATAATTTCTCCTAACAACTATACTAGCAACCATATATTATCCTGGTTAAAAAAGAAAAATTTGAAAATACCCAATGATTTGCTTTTTGTAGGTTTTAGTAATGATAAAAATAATCCAGATGTCGATATCTCTTTGACAACAATTCAGTTTTCGGGATCAGAAATTGGAGAAAAAGCTGCGAAAAAATTATTTGAACAGATAAAAAAAAGTAAAGTAATGGATGATACAATTATAATTCCTGCAAAATTCATTATCAAAGGGTCTTCATTGAAAATAATTAAATAGTAAACTTATTTTGATGACACCGCCAACATAAACCATCCCACGTGAGGAATCCACTGTTCGGGCCACCTCCAGCGTTGGGCCGGATCTTGGTCTTGCGGACTTGGTAAGAAGGCTATATCAGACTCATCCTTTACACCTGCGGTAATACCATTGGCAATACCACCTTTGTAGTTCCAATTATGTGGCTCTAAGTATTCAGGATTATTTCGACCGATTCCATCAAGCATACTCATATCATAGGGGTTAAGACCTAAAATCCAATTAATTTGATTCTGTACAAAACTATTGACTTCTTTTTGTTGCGCATCAAGCATATACTTTTTAGTATAATTAAAGCCTGCGGCTAAAGATGCCAAACGGGCATTTTCACCCTGGTACCAATATCCAGATTCGTTATTGTGAGGAATAAAGAAAGAGCTTCTTTTGTTTTCTTCATCAATAGCTTTAACATACTGACGAGGGT
>RCNE010000312.1_pt1 | contig 26294 bp, 23 predicted proteins | sample 2041361 | NCBI WGS metagenome assembly RCNE01 (sample SAMN09708229, study PRJNA481090) | Marine sediment metagenome, whole genome shotgun sequencing project. | reverse complement strand
GTTTTTAATGAAAAAACAGCAAGATAAAAGATGTTGAAAGGTAATCGACTATTATAGCGTGTTTCAATATTCAGGCAAAATTGAAAACAAAAGGTCCGAGGCTTGCTTTCACTTGTTCTGCTAGCTATTCTTCTTAATCCCGCAAACTTTCCAGGTGTGAAATCCGTGGTAACCAGTGAACAAAACGTTTTATTCGTCTTTCCCGGGCAGGGGTCACAGTATAAGGGTATGGGTGGCGATCTTTTCAAGGAATACGAGACCGCCAGAAAAGTCTACGCACAGGCCAGCGAAACGCTGGGTTATGATGTTGCGGAACTCTCTTTTGAGGATCCGAAGGAACAACTCAACCTGACCCGCTTTACCCAGCCCGCCTTGTTGACCCACTCCATCGCCTGCCTGGAAGTTTTCAGAGAGCTGACTGAAGACCGTCTTCAACCATCGATGGCCGCAGGACACAGTTTAGGTGAATACTCGGCGCTTGTAGCAGCTAAAGCCCTCAGTTTTGAAAGTGCGCTTAAACTGGTACAGAAACGTGGTGAGCTAATGGGCACCTATGGCGAGGGAGAGATGAGCGCTTTTCCTATGAATGTCGATACCATTAAACCTATCGCCGAGCGTTATCACTGTGCGATTGCGGGTTGTAACCTGCCCGATCAGACTGTTATTGGCGGTCGGGGTGAAGACCTGGCGTTGGTTGAAGAGCAGGTTCTGGAACAATTTGAACGGAAACGCCCGGTACGTTTGAAGACGGAGGGTGCCTTTCATACCTATTATATGGTCGAGGCCGCCCGGCACTACCGGGAGGTGTTGGAAACAGCCGGGTTTGATCTGTCAGGCATAAGGGTGTTATCCAATTTCACCGGTGGTTATCACGAACCGGATCCGGTTGGCATCAGGGCACGTTTGTTCTTTCAGTTATTTCATCCGGTACTTTGGTTTTCCAACCTGCAAACGGCATTCGGTGATGGCGGCGAAGTGATTATCGAGTTTGGTGGCGGAATAGGTTTTGGAACTGAACCCGAAGGAAAACGGCCAAACCTCGCCGGGATCATCAAGAAGACGCAGCGCGCTACCGGTCATGAAGCAAACTACATGTCGGTGATAAATTGCCAGTCCCTCAGCGACACAGTTGATTTTGTGCAAGGTAAGTGACGGGCTGCTACTTTTTCCTGGTTCAGGGCACACGAATATTTTTTAGATGATCATAAGAATTGTTCAAATGGAATTTGAAGAGGAACTCATTCCCCAATTCCTGGAGATTTTTGCTGCGAGCAGGGAAAAAATCAGATCATTTCCAGGCTGTACGCATCTTCAGTTGTTGCAGGGTGAAGCAGATCCCCGTGTTTTTTTTACCTACTCTCACTGGCAGGCGGAAGGTGACCTGGACAGCTACCGCAACTCGGACCTGTTTCGAGGGGTTTGGCGTAGTACCAGGAAATTGTTTAGTGCAGCGCCAAAGGCCTGGAGTCTGACCGACCAAACCCAGGTGAACGTTCAAAGTCTTTAAAGAACATTTTTTTCATACCCCCTACTTTCGCTCAATTGCGTTCTTGCCTTGTCAAGGTGACAATACGCTGCGACATGTCCGTTTCAAATGATATTCAGGGTAAACCGGTTTCGGCACGGTTCTCTCGTTGATAATGATTGGGTGGCTATGACAATGACCAAATTTCAGAAGAAAACACTTGAAGACTGGCGCGATCTCGCCGTCAAAGAGTGTAAGGGCAAGCCAGTTGAATCGCTGAACTGGGAGACACCGGAAGGTATTGCGGTAAAACCTTTGTACACCCCTCAAGACCTGCAGGGTTTAGAACATCTGGACTCACTACCCGGTATGGCGCCCTATGTTCGTGGCCCGAAGGCAACCATGTATGCGGGTCGCCCCTGGACCGTACGTCAGTATGCGGGTTTCTCCACTGCTGAAAAATCCAATGCTTTCTACCGTAAAAACCTGGAGGCCGGACAGACCGGGCTATCGGTAGCCTTCGACCTGGCCACCCATCGCGGGTATGACTCCGATCACCCGCGTGTAGTGGGTGACGTGGGCAAGGCAGGTGTGGCCATCGACAGCGTCGAGGACATGAAGATTCTGTTCGATGGTATCCCGTTGGAAAAAATGTCGGTTTCAATGACCATGAATGGCGCGGTCCTGCCGGTTATGGCGATGTTCATTGTTGCAGCGCAAGAGCAGGGTGTGTCAGTAGAGAAATTATCCGGCACGCTACAGAACGATATCCTGAAGGAGTTTATGGTTCGCAATACTTACATCTATCCACCGGCACCATCGATGCGGATCGTATCCGATATCATTGCATATGCCGCTAACAATATGCCCAGGTACAACTCCATTTCCATTTCCGGCTACCATATGCAGGAGGCTGGAGCCACCTGTACCCAGGAGTTGGCGTACACCATTGCCGACGGAATTGAGTATGTTCGCGCCGCAATTGCGAGTGGTCTTGATGTAGACGCATTTGCGCCAAGATTGTCATTCTTTTTCGCCATCGGCATGAATTTCTTTATGGAAGTAGCCAAATTGAGGGCAGCGCGCCTGCTTTGGTCCACCCTCATGATGGAAAAATTTACCCCGAAAGATACGCGCTCACTGATGTTAAGAACACACTGTCAAACCTCCGGTGTGAGTCTCACCGCTAATGATCCTTACAATAACATTATGCGCACCACGATCGAGGCCATGGCGGCTACCCTCGGGGGTACCCAGTCACTGCATACCAATTCCTTCGATGAGGCGCTTGCTCTTCCAACAGAATTTTCGGCTCGCATTGCCCGTAATACACAATTGGTACTAAAGGAGGAGACCGGCATTACCAGGGTCGTGGATCCACTGGCGGGGTCCTATTACGTTGAGAGCCTGACCCATGAACTGGCCAGTGCGGCAAGAAAGCTGATCGACGAGGTCGAAGAGATGGGCGGGATGACCAGGGCGGTTGAGTCCGGACTGCCCAAAATGCGTATCGAGGAAGCGTCAGCAATGCACCAGGCGCGTGTCGACCGTGGTGAAGACATCATCGTTGGGGTCAACAAATATCGACTATCAGAAGAACCGCCCGTCGATATCCGGAATATTGATAATACGGCCGTCCGGGAAGCCCAGATAGAACGGATCAATCAAGTCCGTGGCAGTCGTGATGCAACGGTCTGTATTGAGGCCCTGGATGCGCTTACCAATGCTGCTGAAAACGGGACCGGTAATTTGTTGGCACTGGCAGTGGAAGCTGCTCGCGCACGTGCCACGGTTGGCGAAATTTCGGATGCACTGGAAAAAGTTTATGGCCGTCACCGTGCTACGACCCGTTCCATTGCCGGGGTGTTCGGTTCCGCGTATGAGGGCGACGCCGATTATTCCTCGATTCAACATGAAGTGAATGAGTTTGCAAAAAGCGAAGGACGCAGACCGCGAATGCTGGTTTGCAAACTGGGTCAGGATGGTCATGATCGTGGTGCAAAAGTTATCGCCACTGCATTTGCTGATATCGGCTTCGATGTTGATATTGGCCCTCTGTTTCAAACGCCGGAGGAGGCGGTGCGTGAGGCCATCGAGAACGATGTCCATGTCATCGGTATCTCGTCACAGGCCGCAGGCCACAAAACGCTGGTTCCCCAGGTTGTTGAGGGTCTGAAGCGGGCGAAAGCGGAAGATATTATCGTTATCTGTGGTGGTGTCATTCCACCACAGGATTATGATGAAATGATAAATTCCGGTGTGGCAGCCATATTTGGCCCTGGCACAAACATCCTGCTCGCCGCCCGTAAGGTTCTTGGAATTATTCAGGAGCGAAGACAGAATTAGTATCTCGTTCGTTTCAGGTCACTAGTGTGACTACCGTGGAAACTTGCGTTGAATTAGGGATTTAAATATGAATCAGATTATTAAAGAACTGGAAGAGAAACGTAAGGCATCCCTGCTTGGGGGCGGTCAGCGCCGGATCGATGTGCAGCATGGCCGGGGTAAGCTCACCGCTCGCGAACGTATCGATTTACTTCTGGACGAAGGCAGTTTCGAGGAGTGGGACGCATTTGTCGAGCACCGTTGCACCGATTTTGGAATGGCAGAACAAAAGATTCCCGGTGATGGCGTCGTGACCGGTTACGGTACCGTCAATGGCCGCGTTGTCTTTGTTTTCAGTCAGGATTTTACAGTCTTTGGAGGTTCGCTTTCAGAAGCGCATGCTGAGAAGATCTGTAAGGTCATGAAGCAGGCCATGAAAGTGGGGGCACCTGTTATCGGTCTTAACGATTCAGGTGGTGCCCGTATCCAGGAAGGTGTCGCTTCACTTGGCGGGTATGCCGATGTCTTCCAGCTCAATGTGCTGGCCTCGGGTGTGGTTCCTCAAATTTCCGTCATCATGGGGCCGTGTGCGGGTGGTGCGGTCTACTCCCCGGCCATGACTGATTTTATCTTCATGGTAAAAGACACTTCCTATATGTTTGTCACTGGCCCTGATGTGGTCAAGACCGTGACCCACGAAGAAGTCACCGCAGAGCAACTGGGTGGTGCTTTAACACACTCCACTGTCTCCGGCGTCTGTGACCGTGCTTACGAAAATGATGTGGAAACTTTATTGATGGTGCGCCGGTTTATCAATTACCTGCCAGCCAATAATCGTGAACCCGCCCCATTCCGCCCCACGCCCGACCGCGCCAACCGGCTTGAAAAGTCACTTGATACCCTGGTTCCTGACAATCCCAACATGCCCTACGATATGAAGGAGCTGATTTTCAAGGTGGCTGATGACAATGAGTTTTGGGAACTGCAACCCGATCACGCGCAAAATATTATCATTGGTTTTGTTCGAATGGACGGGCATAGCGTTGGTGTTGTGGCGAACCAGCCGCTGGTGCTGGCCGGGTGCCTGGACATCAAATCATCCATCAAAGCGGGACGTTTCGTACGTTTCTGCGATGCATTTAACATTCCCATTCTCACCTTCGTCGATGTGCCGGGGTTTATGCCGGGTACGGCGCAGGAGTACGGTGGTATCATCAAACACGGAGCCAAGCTTCTATTTGCCTATGCTGAGGCAACGGTTCCCAAGGTCACCGTCATTACCCGTAAGGCCTACGGTGGTGCCTATGATGTAATGAGTTCCAAACATTTACGTGGTGATGTGAACCTGGCATGGCCGAGTGCGGAAATTGCAGTCATGGGACCCAAAGGTGCTGTTGAGATCATTTTTCGAAGTGACATCGGCGATGAGCAAAAAATCGCTGAGCGAACCGAGCAGTATCGATTGAAATTCGCCAATCCTTTTATCGCCGGAAGCCGTGGTTATATCGATGATGTCATCGCACCCCATGCTACGCGTATGCGCGTGTGTCGATCACTTGCCATGTTACGGGATAAGCAACTGGACAACCCGTGGCGGAAGCATGACAACATCCCGCTCTAACTAGAAGAGACAACGTACTGGAGGGTTTGCACGTGTTTGACAAAATTCTGATCGCAAATCGTGGTGAGATCGCATGCCGGGTTATCAGGTCTGCGCAGAAAATGGGTATTAAGACCGTGGCTGTCTATTCCGATGCCGATCGCAATGCATTGCATGTAAAAATGGCTGATGAAGCAATCAACATCGGACCGCCACCTTCGACACAAAGCTACCTGCTAAAAGACAAAATTCTACAAGCGTGCCTGGACACAGGTGCACAGGCAGTCCACCCGGGTTACGGTTTTCTATCTGAGAACTCCGAATTTTGTAAGTTATTAGCCGAAGCGGGTATCGCCTTCATCGGCCCGAAGACCCACGCCATTGAAGCCATGGGCGACAAGATCACCTCAAAGAAGCTGGCTGATGAGGCTGGTGTGAATACTATTCCGGGCTATTCCGATGTGTTGCGTGATGCTGATCATGCGGTAGAGATTGCCAATAAGATCGGTTACCCGGTGATGCTAAAGGCCACGGCCGGTGGTGGCGGCAAGGGCATGCGTGTCGCACGCAACGATGCAGAATGCAGGGATGGTTTTGAACGGGCTTCAAACGAATCACGTTCGAGTTTCGGTGATGATCGTATGTTCGCGGAAAAATTTATCGAGGAACCACGCCACATAGAAATTCAGATTATTGCGGATAGCCATGACAACATCGTTTACCTGAATGAGCGCGAATGTTCTTTGCAGCGCCGCCATCAAAAAGTAATTGAAGAGGCACCTTCACCGTTTCTGGATGAAGCAACCCGTCAAACGATGGGTGAGCAGGCAGTGGCCCTGGCCCGGGCTGTGCAGTATCAGTCTGCGGGTACGGTGGAGTTTATCGTCGATAGTCAACGCAACTTCTATTTTCTGGAAATGAACACCCGCCTGCAAGTAGAGCACCCGGTGACCGAAATGATTACCGGTGTCGACCTGGTCGAACTGATGATCCGTGTGGCTGATGGCGAAAAACTACCTATTGCGCAAAAGGATGTAACGATCAACGGTTGGGCGATTGAATCCCGTGTTTATGCCGAGGACCCTTCGCGCAACTTTCTTCCATCCACGGGCCGCCTGGTCTACTACCGGCCGCCTGGCAATGATGACAATATCCGTGTGGATACCGGTGTATATGAAGGTGGGGAAGTCTCCATGTTTTACGATCCGATGATCGCTAAACTCATTACACATGGTTCTGATCGTGAAGAGGCGACCTCACGTATGCGTGAGGCCCTGGACCGTTTTCTTATACGCGGTGTTTCCCACAATATCAGTTTCCTTTCCGCACTAATGGTTAATCCCCGGTTCGTGTCCGGGAATATGAGTACCAATTTGATCGGTGACGAGTACCCGGATGGTTTCCAGCCGACCGACCTGTCACACCGGGATCCTACCGTTTTCATCTCCGTTGCGGCTTCCATGATGCGTGGTTATCGCGATCGCGCTGCGCAAATTGATGGCCAACTGGATGGTCATAAACGTCTTGTGCCGGATGACTGGATAGTCGTGATGAACAACGAACACCACCCGGTCTCGGTTATCCCGGTGCAAGGTGGCTACGATGTGAGATATAAGGGCCATACCCATGTCGTGCGCAGTAAGTGGGAATTTGGACAACCCATTTTCGATGGCACCATCAATGGTGAACAGGTATTTATCCAGGTCTTGCGTGAGAATCAGACCTATCGTTTATTGCATGGCGGTTCGCAGGTTGATGTCCGTATTGTCACTCCGAAGGTTGCTGAATTACTGAAGTATATGCCTGAAAAGCCACCACCTGACCTGTCGAGTCTCCTGCTTTCACCCATGCCGGGTCTTTTGGTGTCGGTCGCAGTGAAAGAGGGTGATGTCATAAACGCAGGTCAGGAGTTAGCGGTGCTGGAAGCAATGAAAATGGAAAATACACTGCTTGCTGAATACGATGGCGTCGTGGCCCGGGTTCACCATAAACCTGGCGCCAATCTTGCCGTTGATGACGTCATCATGGAATTCGAGAAAAAATAGTGGTGACACCTGTGTCCGGCCCGGAGTTGAAGAACAGCAACGAGGAACTGGCCAGGGCCGTGCGCGAAGGAAACCGTCGCGCACTGGCTCAAGCCATCACCCTGATTGAGTCGACACGCGCTGATCACCGGGCTGCTGCCAGCGACCTGCTCGAGCGCCTGATGCCCCACTCGGGTCATTCAATTCGATTGGGCGTCTCGGGTGTCCCGGGTGTTGGTAAATCGACATTTGTTGAGGCCCTGGGTAACCATGTTATCGATGCCGGTCACCGTGTAGCCGTTCTCACGGTGGACCCTTCTTCTGCTATCAGTGGTGGATCAATTCTAGGTGACAAGACCCGAATGGAACTGCTGTCACGTCGTCCCGAGGCCTATATCCGGCCTTCGCCAGCCGGAAAGACTCTTGGGGGTGTAACCCGTCGTAGCCGCGAGGCTCTGATTCTCTGTGAGGCAGCCGGATTCGACGTGGTTATCGTCGAAACTGTGGGTGTTGGGCAGTCCGAGACCAAGGTGGCGGATATGACTGATATGTTCGTGCTACTCCAGTTGCCTGGTGGTGGTGATGAACTACAGGGTATTAAACGTGGCATCATGGAATTGGCCGACCTGATCCTTATCAATAAAGCCGATGATGAGCTAAAGGCTTTAGCCGGGCGTTCGATGGCGGATTATCGTAATGCCTTACGCTTGCTTCACCCTCGTTCAGTGAACTGGAAAGTTGAAGTTCGGACCTGTTCCGCCCGCGATGGTGATGGAATTGTCGAGGCCTGGGAGCTTGTGCTTAAGCACCGTAGTGTGCATGAGGCCAGCGGCGAGTTGAATACGCGCCGTGCGGCGCAGGCTCGTGACTGGATGTGGTCAGAGGTGAGTGACAGCCTGCTCACGGCGCTACAAAGTCACCCTGTGGTATGCGAACAAATTCCGCTATTGGAGGCTGCAGCCAGCGAAGGTCGAATTCCACCCATCGTTGCCGCGCACCAGTTGATTGAGCTTTTTCTTAAAGGGCAGAAATAGTGGTACAGATCAGACAATCCGGGAGAAAGAGATGAATGACCGGCCTTTCAGGGTGCTGGGAATACAGCAAATCGCAGTGGGTGGCCTGGATAAAGCCCGCCTGCGCACATTGTGGGTGGATACCCTTGGTCTCGAACTTGTTGGGACTTACCAGAGTGATTCGGAAAATGTCGACGAAGATATTGCCGTTACCGGTTCCGGTCCTTTTAAGGTAGAAGTCGATCTGATGCAGCCACTTGACCCGGATCGGAAGCCACAGGTGCAGAGTCCACCGCTTAATCACATTGGTTTGTGGATCGACGATCTTCCTGCGGCAGTTACATGGCTCAAGGCACGCGGAATGCGGTTTGCCCCCGGCGGGATTCGCAAGGGAGCCTCCGGTTATGACATCTGTTTCATTCACCCCAAAGCCAGTGCAGAGTCTCCCATCGGTGGGGAAGGTGTCCTGATCGAACTTGTCCAGGCTCCGCCGGAGGTGAACGAGGCTTTTGCACGTCTGGCATGAGCCAGGCTGAAACGCGCCCCCGTGATGGAGGCGCGTAGCCGCATCGGCTTATTGCAGGAGGTGTATGTTTTTCTCAGCCGAGATCTTTTTGAGCTGTTCCGGCCAGATCGTGACACTCACCTCACCTATATGGGCTTTTTTCAGCAATAGCATATAAACGCGGGATTGCCCGATACCACCACCAATACTCAGTGGAATCTCGTCATTCAGGATTGCCTGGTGATAAGGCTGTTCCAGCAGGTCAAGTTGATCGCTCATCTCGAGTTGAGTACGCAGCGTGTCCTTGGTCACCCTGACACCCATGGAGGTCAACTCATGACGCCGTTGGGTGACGGGGTTCCATACGAGGATATCCCCATTCAGGCCATGCATGGGCCGACCGTCTTTCGAAAGAGTTTCAGATACCCAGTCATCATAATCAGCGGCGCGCATTTCGTGTGGATAACCATCTGCAAGGGGCCAGCCAATCCCATAGATAAAGACCGCGGGGTACTCCTGGATCAGCCTGGTTTCCCGCTGTTTGCGTGGCAGATCCGGATACATCTCCAGGATCTCTTCAGCATGGAGAAAAGTCATTTCATCCGGCAGGGCAGGATACCTGGGGTCAATAAGTTGTGGAAACATGTCCAGGGCATATTGTTCTGCCCCCTTGATAACTTTCCAGATGCTTTTGACAGTTGCGGTGAGGTAATTAAGATTACGCTGGTCATCGCTGATGACTTTCTCCCAATCCCATTGATCCACGTAGGCGCTATGATCATGATCGAGGAAATAGTCTTTGCGCACCGCTCGCATATCGGTATTGATACCTTCACCGATCTCACAACCAAAGGCCTTGAGCGCCATGCGTTTCCATTTGGTGGCTGCCTGAACGACCTGTGCGTTCAGACGTTGTTCCAGTCCCAGTCCGCAGGGAAACTCAACCGGGGTGCGTGAGCCGTCACGGTCCAGCATGTCGTTTACGCCGCTATCACGGTCAACGATGAGCGGTACCTGGACCATCGAGAGACCCAGTTCCTTACAAAGGTTTTCCTCGATGTAATTTTTTATGCCATAGAGTGCATGCATAGTATCCATGGGCGAGAGTAAAGACTCATAATTTTGTGGTAGCGCGGCTGCGACCTCCTCATAGGTCCCGATTCCGGGGCCGGCCAAATCAGCTTGTTTATTTAACATGGCACATACTCCTGTTGTCGAATAAGTCGGACTCCGGCTCAGTATGCCTGTGGTTGCTGCGGGGTAACTTGATTAAGGTCATCCACGACTGTTTTTAAAGTGTTTATTCGGAAAAACTGGCCGTGTAAAAGCCGACAGGAAACGTTTCCGGGGATGCATCGGGCATTTGTGTGATTGACTTAAGTCAGGTTTGACACAGACGAGGGTACATCACTGAAGGATTGGCCTTTTCAAGCGCGCTTTTCAAGGTACAATAAATCAGATCAATCAAGGTGTTGACGGCGAGTCTGTTTGGCCGTTTTAGCAACACCCAACTATCACCTTCAAGGAGCGTTCGATGAAACAACCTGTGCGAGTGGCAATTACCGGTGCGGCCGGTCAGATCGGTTATCAATTGTGCTTCAGAATCGCAGCTGGCGATATGCTTGGAAAAGACCAGCCTGTCATTCTGCAGTTATTGGAAATCACACCGGCATTGGCGGCCCTGGAAGGGGTGGTGATGGAACTCAAGGATTCTGCATTCCCCTTGTTACAGAGTGTTGTGTTCACGGATGATGTGAATGTTGCATTCAAAGACACTGACTATGCCTTGCTTGTTGGTGCCAGGCCGCGTGGCCCGGGTATGGAACGTGGTGACCTGTTAACAGCTAATGGCAAGATCTTTGGACCTCAGGGTGCCGCGATGAACACGCATTCCAGCCGTGATATCAAGGTTCTTGTCGTGGGTAACCCCGCAAACACCAATGCGCTCATTGCCCAGTCGAGTGCCCCGGATTTGAATCCACGTAACTTTACGGCGATGACCCGTCTGGATCATAATCGGGCAATGGCTCAAATAGCCGGAAAAACCGGAATACATCATGGTTTGATCCGCAAGATGCTGATCTGGGGTAATCATTCGTCGACTCAATACCCGGATATCAATTTTGCCGAGGCCGATGGCAAGAGCGTCACGGATCTCGTCGCCCAGGATTGGTATCGCGAAGATTTTATTCCTACTGTTCAGCAACGTGGTGCTGCGATCATTAAAGCCCGTGGTGCATCCAGTGCGGCATCGGCTGCCTCATCTGCAATTGATCATATGCGCAGTTGGGCACTGGGTACGGCCGAGGGCGATTGGGTTTCCATGGCCGTTCCATCTGATGGCAGTTATGGTATCGAAGCCGGTATCATCTATTCCTACCCCTGTGTTTGCCGTGATGGTGACTACCAGATCGTGCAGGGGCTTGAGATTGATGACTTCAGCCGTGCACGTATGGATGCATCTGATGCCGAATTACGTGAAGAAAGAGCCGCGGTAGAGGACTTGCTCGCCTGAAAATGTTCAGATTAACTGATGGATCCGCTTTGAGGGCTGGTCGTATCTTTCGGTAAAAAACGTAAACTCTGTTTACTGAAACAAAAAAACCGGTGTGCATGTATTTGCACACCGGTTTATTATTGTTCAATTCGCCCGCAATCAAAGGCAACTGTTTTAGCGCTTCATAAAGTTGAAAAACTCTTCATTGCTTTTGGTGGCTTTCAACTTGTCCAGCATGAATTCGATCGCTTGTATCTCATCCATCGGGTGTAGCAATTTACGCAGAATCCAGACCTTTTGCAGCAGACCCTGGTCGATCATCAGTTCTTCACGACGTGTGCCGGATTTGTTGATATCAATTGCCGGGTAAACGCGTTTTTCTGCAATTCTGCGAGCCAGGTGAACTTCCATGTTGCCGGTGCCCTTGAACTCCTCGTAGATGACTTCATCCATCTTGGAGCCCGTGTCTACCAGGGCCGTGGCTATAATGGTCAATGAGCCCCCTTCAGTGACGTTTCTGGCTGCACCAAAGAACCGTTTTGGCCTCTGCAATGCATTGGCATCAACACCACCGGTCAAGACTTTACCGGAAGAAGGTGCCACCGTATTGTAGGCGCGCGCCAAGCGGGTGATTGAATCAAGCAGAATGACTACATCGTGTTTATGCTCAACCAGGCGTTTTGCCCTTTCAATCACCATTTCGGCCACTTGTACGTGGCGGGATGCCGGTTCGTCAAACGTACTGGAAACCACTTCAGCATCGACGGAACGCTTCATTTCAGTGACTTCCTCAGGGCGCTCGTCGACCAGCAAAATGATCATTTTGCAGTCTCGGTGATTGGCCCGGATACTGCTGGCAATATTCTGAAGCATGATGGTTTTGCCGGCTTTCGGCGGTGAAACTACCAAGCCCCTTTGGCCGAAACCGATCGGTGATATGAGATCAATGATACGTGAGGTAATATCTTCTGTGCTGCCGGTGCCTCTTTCCAGCGTTGCTTGTCTTGTAGGGAACTCTGCAGTGAGGTTTTCAAACAGAATTTTACTCTTGGCAGCATCCGGTGACTCATAGTTGATTTCTTCAACTTTCAATAAAGCAAAATAACGTTCACTTTCCTTGGGTGGGCGGATTTTACCCGCCAGCAAATCGCCCGTACGAAGAGCGAATCTCCTGATTTGACTGGGGGAGACGTAGATATCGTCCGGGCCTGCCAGGTAAGAGCAATCCGCGGACCGCAGGAATCCGAAACCATCCTGCAGAATTTCCAGAACGCCTTCGCCGTAAATACTTTCGCCATTTTTTGCATGTGACTTGAGGATTGAAAATATCACATCCTGTTTTCGTGACCGGGCAACGCCCTCGAGACCCATTTCATTGGCTAATGTTTGCAATTCCACGATGGGTTTTTGCTTTAGTTCAGTTAGATTCATTATTGTGTGCTTTTATGGTTGGCGGACGCATGTCCCAGGATAGATTTAGTGTTTGATTAGTTATTAAGATCAGATCGTTGTTTGGATTGTGCGGTTTTCCACAGGATTGAACGCGATTTTTTTCACATGACTTCAGATTATATATAGCGTTGCCGGGGTCTATGTGAGATCGGAAATCAGCTCGGGTGGGAAACCCGCTACAGATGTCGCAAAATTAGCATGTTCGCCGTTCCGCGTCCAGCGAATTAATAAAAAAACTCTGTAACCCGGCCATTGATCACAATAGCCGGGTCACAAAATATCAGATGTTCTCTTCCACGAAAGAGGTCAGCATCCCTTTAGAAACAGCACCAACTTTGGTCGCTTGCACCTGACCGTCCTTGAAAATCATCATGGTAGGTATACCACGAATATTATAGTTCATCGGTGTTTGGCGATTTGAGTCGATATCCATCTTGGCAACCGTTAATTTACCGTCGTATTCGTCCGCAAGCTCACTAATCAATGGTGCGATCATCTTGCAAGGTCCACACCACTCTGCCCAGTAATCGATCAGGACGGGGCCTTCGGCGTTTAAAATCTTTTGCTCAAAGTCACTGTCTGTGACGTGAATAATATTTTCGCTCAATGTCATTCTCCAATGATTTTCGTGATATCCGGACTGGTTTAAGGGTGTCAGCACGGTTAATATGCATATTCGGATTACTGCTGTCTGATCACTCGAACAAGGAGTCGGGGCAGAAACCGGATTCAAGGACTACAAATATAGTTACCTGCATGACAATTTCAAGGTGATTGTGGTTGATTTCAAGTCCTTCTGCAAAAAATAAATTAACCCGCCTGGAAATATGACCCGATAATGACCGAAAACAAAACAACTAATCCGCTGACAGATATCTTATTTGCCAGTCTTGATATGAGTCCCAAGATCCTGACAGGTCTTAAAAGTGCAAAGTTTACACACTGCACCCCCATCCAGGCACTGACCTTGCCCCTGGCGCTTGAGGGAGATGATGTTGCCGGGCAAGCGCAGACCGGAACTGGTAAAACAGCTGCTTTTTTATTGGTGGTATTCAACCAGTTATTGAAGCAGAGAAATAAAGGGTATGGAACGAATCCAAGGTCGCTAATCGTCGCCCCCACACGTGAGCTTGCAATCCAGATTCATCGTGATGCCTTGCTGCTGGGCGCAGATACAGGGCTAAAGTCAAGTTTGGCTTATGGCGGTGTTGATTATGACAAACAACGCAAGGCGCTGCTTGATGGTGTGGATATTCTTATTGGTACGCCAGGCAGGTTAATCGATTATTTTAAACAAAAAGTGTACAACCTCAAGCATATCGAGGTCGTTGTCCTTGATGAAGCAGACCGCATGTTTGACCTGGGCTTTATCGATGATATCCGGTTTCTCTTGCGCAGGATGCCTCCTCCGGCAGAGCGTCAGTCAATGCTGTTTTCCGCTACATTGTCACACCGGGTTATGGAGCTTGCCTACGAGCATATGAACAGCCCGGAAACCCTGACAGTTGAGACCGAGAAAGTCACTGTGGACCTTGTTGAACAAAAGGTTTTTTATCCGGCCAACGATGAAAAGATATCACTTCTGATTGGTTTGATGAGAACGCTTGGAGCACATCACAGCATGGTGTTTACCAATACGCGGGCAGCCGCGGACCGGGTCGGGCGTACCTTGAATGCCAATGGGATTTCCGCTGCAGTCATTTCCGGTCGCGTCCGTCAGGAGCAGAGGCAAAAACTGTTAAAACGTTTCCATGATGGTGATATTCCTGTGCTGGTGGCAACGGACGTTGCAGCAAGAGGATTACACATCCCCGATGTGACGCACGTGTTCAATTTCGATTTACCACAGGACGCACCGGATTATGTGCACAGGATCGGACGCACAGCCCGTCTTGGTGCAAAGGGTGATGCGATCAGTTTTGCCTGTGAAGATTATGCCTTTCATCTACCGGAAATTGAAGAATATATAGGTTACTCGATAGATACAGAATCAGCCGGCGCAGATTTAATGCCGGAAATCACCATTCCACCCCCACCAAAACGCCAAAAGCAGCATGGGAACTCCGGCAGACGGGGTAATCAGGGCCGGCACAATAAGGGCCGCAACAGCAGACGATAAATCATTCACCTATGATTAAATTTGAACGGGTAAGTAAACTCTATCCAGGTGGCAGTCGTGCGCTTGCAGATGTCAGCTTTCAAATCGAGCCTGGCAGCATGGTCTTTCTGACCGGTCACTCTGGCGCTGGTAAAAGTACATTATTACGTCTTGTGATGATGCTGGAACGTGCCAGTCGTGGGCAGGTCATTGTCAACGGGCGAAATTTGAGCAATTGCCCTGACAGACTGGCACCCGTTGTGCGACGAAGTACCGGTATGATCTTTCAGGATCATAAGCTTCTCAAGGACAAGACCGTGGCGGACAATGTCGCCCTGCCATTGATGATCGCAGGTTTGAAATATTCGGATATCCGTAAACGGGTACGCGCGGCTCTGGATAAAGTAGGGTTGCTCGACAAGGAAAATGCCTGGCCGCTAACGCTGTCCGGTGGTGAGCAACAGCGTGTAGGCATTGCCAGGGCCATCGTATCCATGCCGCCCCTGTTGCTGGCGGATGAGCCGACCGGTAATCTTGACCCAAACCTGTCCCGCGAATTATTTACATTGTTTGGGCAAATCAGCGAGCAGGGCGCAACCGTTTTGATTGCAAGTCATGATCTCGAGTTGATCCGCCAGACACGTAAAAGGGTATTGGTATTGTCCGGCGGCCGACTTGCTGATGATATTCCTGCGAGTGATGGCTTATGAGTTCCGATACGTGGCTCAGCCAGATTCGCCGCAAAAACAGGGCTTGGTTGCGCCGGCATAGCTATAGTTTCTTTTCCAGCCTGGGTGTCTTGTTGAAACACAAAATTGGCACCCTGATGACCGTTCTGGTGCTGGGCATCGCAATGTTTTTTCCATTGGGTCTATACATGACCCTGACCAATCTTGACGGAATGAACCTGCGCCAGGATGAGTGGAGTGCCATTACCGTCTTTTTTAAATCCGGGACGACTCAAAAAGAGGTCAATCGCGTCGCGGCTGAATTGGATGAGCGATTGAATACCGAAGCTGTTGTAATTGTCAGCCCAGCCGAAGGAATGGCGGATTTTCGCGATGCTTCCGGTTTTGGTGAATCACTGGACATGCTGGAAGAAAATCCGCTGCCCTGGGTGATGCAGGTGAGTCCACAACGCGGTTCGACTGAACAAGTTGAAGCGAATGTTGATAAATTAATCGGCTATCTCCAGTCAGTTGATAGCATAGAAGTTACCCAGTTTGATTATAAATGGCTGCAAAGACTGGGTCGCATGATGGAGTTAGGGCAGGCGGCTGTTACTGTTCTCATGCTTCTTTTTGGTCTTGCCGTGGTGGTTGTTGTTGCCAATACCATTCGTTTGGACGTGGCGTCGCATGCCGAGGAAATCGAGATACTGGCCCTGGTTGGGGCTGGTAATGCATTTGTAAGGCAGCCGTTTTTATATACAGGTCTGTGGTACGGGTTGATGGGTGGCCTGTTGGCGGTGTTGCTCTTGAGTTTGACCATGCTATACCTCGCAGGCCCCCTGGGGCTGTTGCTGGAAACTTATGGAACGGTCTTCAGTTTGCGTGGCCTTGGTGTCAACAATTCGCTTTGGGTTTTGTTAGGTGGTAGCTTTCTGGGCTGGTTAGGCGCATGGGTTTCAGTACAGCGCTACCTGAGGCGACTTAAGGTTGGAGGGCGACTTGGGCGGTAACTAGTGTAGTGTCAACACTACACTGATTGGTGACAACGGGAACAATTCACACAGTTACCTGTCCTAGCTAATAGTTATTTAATTGCGAAGCAATCCAGTGATGGTATGACCGTGAGGAAATGCCATGCATTTGTTTTGTCTTTTTCTATGCCTTTAGTGCTGAAAGACGAAATCAATAATGATATACTGGTCCGCTTGCCTATAGGAGGATGCATGAGCACAACACTTGTTCCCAGCCATTTAATGGTACCTGCCGGTACAGGCAGTCTGGACGCATATATCCAGGAAGTGAATAAAGTTCCGATGCTAACGCTGGAGGAAGAGAAGAATCTGGCGTCCAGGTATCTGGAGGAAGGTGATTTAGATGCTGCACGGCGTTTGGTTCTTGCACATCTGCGTTTTGTCGTACATGTGGCCAAAGGTTATGGTGGCTACGGTTTACAACTGGGTGATCTTATCCAGGAAGGCAATATTGGCCTGATGAAGGCCGTTAAAAGATTTGATCCTTCACGCGAAGTTCGCCTGGTGTCTTTTGCTGTGCACTGGATACGAGCAGAGATGCATGAGTTTATTTTGCGTAACTGGCGTATTGTAAAGGTGGCCACTACGAAGGCCCAACGTAAGTTGTTTTTCAACCTTCGCAAATCCAAAAAACGTCTCGGTTGGCTCAATATGGAAGAAGTCAACACGGTTGCAGAAAATCTGGGTGTGAAACCCGAGGTTGTGCTGGAGATGGAGTCCCGTCTTTCAGGTCAGGATATTGGATTTGATTTGTCAGCGGATTCGGACGATGACGACCGACCCTATGTGAGCCCCTCGGCTTACCTGGTCAGCAAGTCTGAAGGGCCCGAGGCCGAACTCGTATCCTCGGATATGCAGGATCATCAACACAATCTATTGTACCAGGGTCTGGGTGAACTGGACGAACGCAGCCAGGATATTATACGCAGTCGCTGGTTGTCAGATGACAAGGCAACTTTGCAAACACTGGCTGACCGTTACGGTGTTTCCGCTGAACGTATCCGGCAATTGGAAGTTAATGCGATGAACCGGATCAGGGCAAGTTTCAGCGCCTGAACCATATTTCAATCGAAGCAAAAAAGGCCTCCAACTGTTGGAGGCCTTTTTTTTGTGCATAACAATCAAATGGTCTCAGGAGTCAGTGTCATTCTGCTGCCAGTCATCCGGCATCGGGCAACTGCAAAACAAATTCCTGTCTCCATATACGTTATCAATCCGGTTAACAGCCGGCCAGAATTTGCTCTGCCATTGTTCTGCGGCGGGAAAAGCCGCGGTTTCCCTGCTGTACGGGTGATCCCATTCTCCAACCAGGTCAAGCTGTGTATGTGGCGCGTTCACCAGCGGGTTGTCATCTTTATCCATCTGATTGGTCTCAATCGCCAGGATTTCACGATGGATGGCTAACATGGCATTGCAGAAACGATCAATTTCGTAAAGTGATTCGCTTTCTGTAGGCTCGATCATCAGTGTTCCCGGGACGGGGAAGGACATGGTTGGTGCGTGGAAGCCATAATCGATCAGGCGTTTAGCCACGTCTTCTTCACTCACTCCGGTTGATTGTTTGAAAGGCCGCATATCAATTATGCACTCATGCGCGACACGGCCATTCGGACCTGTATAGAGAACGGGAAAAGCTCCCGATAATCTGTGCGCAATATAGTTGGCACTAAGAATGGCAACCTGGGTGGCTTTTTTCATGCCATCCCGCCCCATCATTGCGATGTAGGACCAGGTAATGGGCAAAATGCCTGCACTACCCCAGGGAGCAGCTGCCACCGCACCATTTGAGGCATTGGGTCCCGGAACTTTGACAACCGAGTGACCGGACAGGAAAGGTGCAAGGTGTGCACCGGTGCAGATGGGGCCGATGCCCGGTCCGCCACCGCCGTGTGGGATACAAAAAGTCTTATGCAGATTAAGGTGTGAAACATCCGCACCAAATTTACCCGGTGCTGCACATCCAACCAATGCGTTTAAATTGGCGCCATCGAGATAAACCTGACCGCCAAATTGATGGGTTATCTCACATATTTCGGTAATTTTTTGTTCAAATACCCCATGAGTTGAAGGATAGGTGATCATCAAAGCAGAAAGCGCCGTTGCGTGTTTTTCCGCCTTCGCACGCAGGTCTTCGATATCCACGTTGCCGTTATCGTCACATTTCACAATCACGATTTTCATGCCTGCCATGGCAGCGCTTGCGGGATTGGTGCCATGTGCGGATGATGGGATCAGGCAAATATTACGGTGTCCTTCGTTTCGGGATTGGTGCCAGCCCTTGATTGCCAGCAGGCCCGCATACTCACCCTGGGAACCGGCATTGGGTTGTAACGACACGGCATCATATCCTGTGCAGGCAATCAGCATTTCTTCAAGTTCGCGGAATAACTGGTGATAACCCCCGGTCTGATCATCCGGAGTAAAAGGATGCATGTCAGAAAATTCGGGCCATGTAATGGGTATCATCTCACTGGTCGCATTCAGCTTCATTGTGCATGAACCGAGGGAGATCATCGCATGGGTTAGTGAAAGGTCTTTGTTTTCAAGTCGCTTGATATAACGAAGCATCTCGGTTTCTGAATGGTAACGGTTAAAAACCGGGTGCTGCAGAAAATCGCTACTGCGCTGTAAATGAACAGGTATGGATGTAAACCCGGGTTCAAGTGACTGGTCTATGCTGGCAAAATTCCCGGCCTCGCGGTCATTTGCAAATACACTCCAAAGCTTAATAATATGGTCACGAGTGGTTTTCTCATTGATGCTGATACTCAGCCCGCCATTACCCTTGAAAATGTTGATACCGGCGTCCGAAGCCCGGTTGTATACAGACTCTGCCTGGGCTTCGGGCAGATGAAAGGTGACAGTATCAAACCATGCCTGATTGGCTGCCTCATATCCCAGGGTTCTGAGACCGGTTACCAACAGGCTTGTAAGCCTGTGAATACGCTGTGCGATACGTTTCAGTCCTTCGGCACCATGATATACGGTGTACATACTTGCCATTACGGCCAGCAAGGCCTGTGCTGTACAAATATTGCTGGTCGCGTTGTCACGGCGAATGTGCTGCTCCCTGGTCTGCAAGGCCATTCTCAAGGCGGGTTTGTCCTGGCGATCTTTGGAAACACCGATGATGCGGCCGGGAACCGAACGTTTAAAATCGTTCCTTGTGGCGAAAAAAGCCGCATGGGGACCGCCAAAACCCATCGGAACCCCAAAGCGCTGGGAGGAACCCACGACAATGTCGGCATCCATCTCTCCAGGCGGCTTCAAAAGGACGAGGCTCATTGGGTCGGCTGCAACCACGACCAGTGCCCCGCTGTCATGTGCGGCGTTGATCAATGGACCGATGTCGTTAACTTCACCATTTGAAGCGGTGTATTGCAGCAGGGCACCAAAAAAATCTGTGTTGTTGAGTTCATCGAGAGGTTCGCCGACGATCACTTCAAAACCAAAATGGCCGGCACGTGTGCGTATGACATCCAGTGTTTGGGGCAAAGTACCCTGGTCAACAAAAAACCGCATGCTTTTGTTTTTGCGATTGATGCGTTTGAGCATCGCCATGGCTTCTGCAGCCGCCGTGGCTTCATCCAGCAGGGAAGCATTGGACAATTCCATTCCGGTGAGGTCACAGATCATTTGCTGAAAATTAAGCATAGCCTCCAGACGCCCCTGTGAGATTTCCGCCTGGTAGGGTGTATAGGCTGTGTACCAACCGGGGTTTTCCAGGATATTGCGCAGAATGACCGTTGGCGTAATAGTGTCGTGGTAACCCATACCAATCATGCTGTGTTTCAGAATATTGAGATCTGCAATATCGCGTAGCCTGTTCAGCGTGGCAGCTTCACTGCGTGCCGCCGGCAGCGCCAGAGACCCGTCAACCTGGATTGAACGTGGTAGTGTGCTTTCTATCAATGCATCCAGTGATTCAACGCCCAGTTCGCTCAGCATTTGGCTGATCTGTTCATCATCCGGCCCGATATGTCTACGGATAAATGCCGCGTTATCTTCTAAATCTGTCAATGGCGATTCCACGGTACAGTCGGTTTGGTTGGTTTCAATCGACATCTCAAGACTCTTTGTTGGTTGTAGGAGGAGTGCGTATTTTACGCCCATTAAAATTTGTTGAAAACCGGCTCATAACATTAGCTTCACGTAGTGGTCGACCAACAGAAAAATAAATAGAACCATCAGGTAGGTGATGGAAAATGCGAATGTGTACATCGGCATCATAATGTCTTTGCTTATCATCATCCGTAGGGCGTACCACATGAAACCGAGGTTCAGCACGCTGACGCCAGCGAGATAAACGATCCCGCTCATGTGCGTGAGATAGGGCAGCGTGGTGACAATGACCAGTAACACGGTGTAAAGCAGAATTTGTAACCTGGTGAAAGCCGAGCCGTGTGTCACAGGTAGCATGGGGATATCCACTAATGCATATTCAGCTTTCCGGTAGATGGCGAGCGCCCAAAAATGCGGTGGTGTCCAGATAAAAATGATCAGAAACAATAGTAAGGCCTGCGGATCAAGGCTGCCGGTAACGGCGGTCCAGCCCAGAACAGGCGGGGCAGCGCCTGCGGCACCACCGATCACGATGTTCTGTGGCGTGGCACGCTTTAACCAGGCGGTATACACAATCGCATAGCCGATCAGGGAGAGGAACGTCAGTACGGCCGTCAATGAATTAACCCATAGAATCAGAACCGCCATGGCGAGCAAACCGAGTGACAATGCAAATATCAGGACATTGCGTTCTGTTAGCTGTCCGCTGGCGAGTGGGCGGCGTTTTGTGCGCGCCATCTTTGCGTCAATGCGATGGTCAAGTAGATGATTAATCGCTGCAGCGGAGGAAGCTGCCAACCCGATACCCAGTGTGCCAGCCAGCAATGCGACAAAAGGCGGCCAGCCAGGAACAGCGAGGAACATACCAACAACAGCCGTGAAAACAATCAGGATGACTACGCGCGGTTTGCACAATTCAAGGTACTGGTAGAACACCCTGGGCACTGCGTCAATGGTTCCTGGTTGATGTTTTGTTAAGTAAACTCAGTAAGGTCATCAACAATAGTGTTGCACCCGCATTATGAGCGACCGCATTTGGCAGCGGTAAATAGAGCACAACATTAAGTATGCCAAGTGTAAATTGGATCAGGATAAGGCCCATCAGGACCTGGCCTCCCAATCGCAAACGTGGAATTTTGAGTAGTCGGAATGCCAGCAAAATTAGTACCAACAAGGTTACGATGGCACCGATTCTGTGGGCAAGATGTATCGCGGTCCGGGATTGCTGGTCCAATAAACCGCCTTCATAGTTCACACCTATTTCACGCCACAGTATGAAACCTTCTTTGAAATTAGCATCCGGCCACCATTGGCCGTTACAGGTGGGGACATCCGGGCAGGCCAGGGCCGCGTAATTCGCGCTGGTCCAGCCTCCCAAAGCAATTTGTAAACCAAGTACCAGGATTGCAATGATGATTGATTCGCGCATTCTGCGAACCCCCATGCTTGGCTTATCAGTTAACTTGCTACGGCTTGAAAACATCAACCACAAAATAAGAGAAAAACTGGTAAGTCCGCCCAGGAGGTGTGCCATCACGATGATGGGTTTCAGCTTCAAGGTGACTGTCCACATACCCAACAGGGCCTGAAAAATGATCAGCAGGACCAGTGCTGAGGTGAGAACCCTGAATTTGCGGTAGTGTTCCGGACCACGCCAGGCCAACCAACCCATCGCGAACACCAGCAGCATGAGGCTGCCTGCAAGGTAGCGATGAACCATTTCCCGCCAGGCTTTATTGGATTCAAACGGGCGCTCGGGAAAAGCCTGGTTGGCAGTCTCGATTTCTACGACTGCATCGGGCCAGGTAAGCTGACCATAACAACCTGGCCAATCCGGGCAGCCAAGCCCCGCGTGGGACAAACGAACCCATGCACCCAGCACGATGACACAGAAAGTAATCAACGCGGCAATCATCGCCAGTCTGTGCATTGTCCGCGTCATTATCTACTCTCCTTGTCAGACCATTTTAGCAATCGCTTTAGATCCTTGTGGATATCGGCCGGGTCAGCGTTGGTCTGGTAGGCAAGTATTACATTGTGCATCGGATCAAGTATATAGGTGTGAATATCACTTGAATCCGCATCGCCCTTTGCCAGATTCATGTTGATGTTTTCCAGTGTTTTTAATGCTGTGTGCCCGGAATCCACCAGAAAACCAAACTCCGGGTAGATCGCGTCCAGCCTGGCCCGAAGTTCCGAATCTGTTTGTGTATTGCTGAGTAAGGTAACGCCCAGGTGCTTACTGTTTCTTCCGGCTGCCCGGTGGATTTGTCGTAATGCGGTAACATCTTCAATACACCGCTGGTCACATGGCTGTTCAAGCACGTGAAGAATCAGCCACTTGCCATCGATATTCGAGGGTTGCTCAAGCGACAGATGAACCGGTGGTTGCACAAGATGGCCCTGATTTTTTAATCCACTCGGCTGGTATTGCCACCACGATGAGCGCATCAACATAACCAGCAGTACGGGTCCGAAAAAAAGAGCGAATATACCAAGAAGTGTAAGTTGCTGACGGGACAGGCTCATTTGCTAATTCCTGATGGTTTTCTAAAGCCGAGATATACCCACATTACAACACAGGCTGCCACCAGTGCGAACCACTGAAAAGCGTATCCCTTATGGCGTTCGGAACTCAAAAAAACAGGCTTCCATTCACGCCCGTCAAATCCGTCCGTTTCGGATTTTGATAATTGTATCACCCAGTTTTCGAGAGGCGTACCCAGTGACCCCGAAATGTCCGACAGGTTCAGATAAGTCACCAATTGTGGCCACTGCTCCTGCTTGAGTTCGTCGGCTGACCCTAAAATCCGGCCTGGTACGGGCAAGGTGTTAAGAATACCTTTTAAAACAACTTCATGCTGTGGTGTGGGTATGCCTGGCATGGTTCTTCGATCAGGAGCGAGGGGCAACCACCCCCTGTTCACCATTATGGCCACTCCCTCGGTGGTATAGAAAGGTGTAAATACGTAGACACCGGCACGTCCTTGCCAGATCTGATTGTCGAGCAGTATATGGCGGTGGGTGTCATAGTGTCCGCTCACAGTAATTGCTGAAAAGCGACTGTCCTGTGCCATTGCTTTTTCAAGCGAAAGGGGCAGGGCGATTCGGTGCTGCTGCTCTAAGTCTGCTTTTTCCAAAGCGCGCTTTTGCTGCCACGAACCGAGCATCATAAAAAGGCATGCCAGTAGGAATAAAACCAGCGTGGCCACCCTTGATGGCCGGAATGACTTGAATACTTTGGACAGCATATTTACTCTAGACTTTTCCGCACTGGAATTCAGACATGTTGGTCAAAGCTGTCATCATTTTATTCATGGTTGTCATTCTTTACTCCCTGGGATCGGCATTTGTGTTCATGGTCAAGGATAAGGGGGAAGGCGACCGTACGCTGCATCGGTTAATGTGGCGAATAGGCCTTTCCCTATGTCTGCTCTTACTACTCTTCGTCATGTTTCAGCTGGGTTGGATTGAGACTTCAGGCGGTCCGATCCGCTATGGTTCAGGAGGATAGCAAGCTCTTTCCAGGCTGATTTAATTAATTGCTAAATTGACAAAGCCCGCGGATTTGCGGGCTTTGTCAAAACGGTTTTCCTGCCCCGGCCTAGAATGCGTATACAAAAATAAACAGACCCAGCCAGACCACATCAACAAAGTGCCAGTACCATGCGACCGCTTCAAATGCGAAGTGATGGTTGGGTTTAAAGTGACCTTTCATACTACGGAACATAATGACGGTGAGCATGATCGCCCCGAGGGTAACGTGCATACCGTGAAAGCCGGTTAGCATGAAAAAGGTCGCACCATAAATACCGGAGCCCAGGGTCAGACCAAGTTCGGTATATGCCTCATGATACTCGCCTATCTGGAACCCGATAAAGGCAAAGCCAAGGGCTACCGTAGCTGCCAGCCACATTACCAGAAACTTGCGGTTTTCATTTTTTAATGCGTGGTGAGCCATTGTTACGGTCAGACCGGAGGTCAGCAGAATCAGGGTATTCAAAAAGGGTATACCGAACGCTGGAATGGTCTGGAATTCGCCACCAATATTGTCAGGACCGTTAGTAGGCCAGACCGGCATATAACCCTGCCACAGAACTTCATTGGTTGCAGCGCCCGATCCTTCGCCACCCAGCCACGGCACAGCCAACGCTCTTACATAAAATAAAGTACCGAAAAATACTGCGAAAAACATCACTTCAGAGAAAATGAACCAGGCCATGCCAAGGCGGAATGATCCATCCACCTGGCTGTTGTACATACCGGCCTCACTTTCGCGTATGACAGTTCCAAACCATCCGAACATCATGAATATGATGATGGCCATCCCCAACCAGAATGACCACTGTGCGGCTGGCGAACCATTCATCCAGTTGGCCGCGCTGGCGAGCATGGTGATCATCCCCAATGAGCCTACGATCGGCCATTTGCTGCCGTGGGGAACGTAATAGGAATCTTGAGCGTGTTGTGCCATGGTGAGTTCTCGTTGTTCTGGTCTATTAATTATGTACCGTGCGGTCCGACGGGTCATAGCCGTGCCGGTAGAAAGTATATGACAAAGTGATGTCCTTGATATGCTCTGGCAAATCAGGTTTTATGTAGAAGTAAACAGGCATTTCTTTGCTTTCGTTGGCTGCCAGGATCTGCTCAGTAAAACAGAAACACTCCGTTTTGACAAAATACAGGCTGGCTTCGGGAGGTGTGACATTATAGGTCGCCTGACCTGTGACCGTGTCACTGCCCGGGTTCGTTGCCACGTAAAATGCTTTGCTTGGAACACCAAGGTTAAATTCGATGACTTTTTCCTTTGCCTTAAACTCCCAGGGCAAAGACGAATTGACACTGGCGTCGAAACGAATACTCACGATCCTGTCTGAAGCCACCGCCCCTGAGTTGTCCTCAGATACCTGGATAGCACGCCCACCCAGGCCGGTAACCTCACACAAAACGGTATATAGCGGCCAAAGGGCAAAGCCAAAGCCGAACATGCCAACCGCCACCAAAATCAGACGCCTGGTTGTTTTACGGTTTTTCTGCTTCAAATCCATATCAGCGCCCTATGATCGCAGAGCCAATGAAAGTTGCGAAAATCGCCGCCGCGATGATTCCGAGAATCAAGGCCGTTTTGACCGCCTTTGCTCGCTTCTGTCGAAGTTCGTCTGGTTCGTGATTGTCAATCATCGTACCTTTCCAGATCAGTCCGCACGGCTAAGTGCATTGCATGTCACTTCCGGTGGTGTATTGAAGCTATGGTATGCCGGTGGCGAATCCAGGGTCCATTCCAGACCCCTCGAGCCTTCCCAGACAGCAGGAGTCGCCTTGACCTTGCTTCTGAATGCGCAATGCCAAACGATACCCACGAAAAGCAATTGTGTCGCCCCAAAGGCGAAACCACCGATTGAAGAGATCATGTTGAAATCAGCAAACTGTGGTGAGTAGTCAGGGATTCTGCGCGGCATACCTGCAAGTCCCAGGTAGTGTTGCGGGAAGAATAGTACGTTGACAAAAATTGCCGACAGCCAGAAATGTATTTTGCCCCATTTTTCAGAAT
>RCNE010000586.1_pt1 | contig 26335 bp, 30 predicted proteins | sample 2041361 | NCBI WGS metagenome assembly RCNE01 (sample SAMN09708229, study PRJNA481090) | Marine sediment metagenome, whole genome shotgun sequencing project. | reverse complement strand
CTTATGGCAAGGCCGCAATTGTCGGCGTTGCGGGTGATATGGAACATGGCGGCGCGGTCATTCACCCCAGACTGGGCACTCCGATGCGAACCGCGGTTCAAGGCGGCGAGGCTGTTATTCCGTCCAATGTGAAGATTGGAACAATCGGCGCTTCAATAGATTTGCCGCTGGGTCACAAAGACAATCCCTGGTCCTTTGACCATTTCGACACCATGACGCTTTGTGTGCCCGACGGGCCAAGGCCCGATGAAATTGTCATGTTTCTTGCCTATGCCGACCGCGGTCGTCCCATTCCGAGATGCGGGAGCGGACCAAAAAAGCCCTGATCCCTCGTTCTGCGGCTATGCTGGCCCAGCGGAATAACACCGCTTGCCTACACCTCCTGCGTTCGGCCTGAAGGACGTCAGGTTTGCGGCGTGCCGCGGCCGATACTGCCGCGGGCCACCGTGGTTGCTTTAACAATGGCGTAACATGTGGTGCCAGGGGTCAGGTCAAGCTCTTTGACGGCGCGCAATGTGAGCCGCGCGAGCAGGCGATCTGTGCCGGCTTGGAGCGCAATTGCGGCACCCGGCCCGTCGCCACTGCGGACACTTATCACACTGACGGGCAGGATATTGACTGACGATAACCCCTCTGGACGTACGCGCGACAGGATCACATCCTGCGCCAGCACGCGCAATCGCAGAAGCGCACCAATTTCGGCGCGCACACCGGGCAGTTCGAGTGATCCCGCGCTGGTTTCCAAGGTGCTTAGACCGTCATCAGCATGGGCAATGACGCGCGCCTTGATCAGGGCGCCAGCCTCGCGCACGCCCAGAAGAGGCACCGCTGCGGGATCAGACAGGACGTCGAACACACTGCCATTTGCCGCGATATGACCCTCCTTTAGCAGAATGATGTCATCGGCGAGTCGGGCGATTTCGTCGACCGCGTGACTGACATACAGGATTGGTACGGCACCACCCGGAGCATCGCGCAATTGTTCAAGATAGGGCAGAATTTCCTCTTTGCGCGGCGCATCAAGGGCTGCCAGCGGTTCGTCCATCAACAGCAGTTTTGGTGCAGCAAACAGAGCCCGGCCCAGCGCCACCCGTTGCTTTTCTCCGCCCGAAAGGGCAGCAGGTCGGCGGGCCAGTAACGCGCGAATACCAAGAAGGTCGACAAGGTTGTCCTGATTTTTCTGCGATAAGGGCACGCTGGCGTAGCCGGTCCCAAAGTTGAGATTTTGAGCAACCGTGAGGTGAGGAAAAAGCCGCCCGTCCTGAAACACATATCCCATTTGCCGCCGATGTGCGGGCACGTTCACGCCCATATTCGTGTCCAAAAGTGTGTGGCCATTCAAGGTGATGTGCCCGGCCTTAGGCGTGAGCAAACCTGCTACCGCGTTGACCAATGTGGTCTTGCCGGTGCCGGATCGTCCAAACAGGGCAGTCACGCCCGGACCAGCCTCGAACATTGCATCAATCTGGAAGTCACCCAACTGGTGTTGCACAAAAACTTTAAGCATCGTGCCCCGCAATCTTGCGGGCCACGCGGCGGGCCAGCCATTCAGACAGAGCAACGGCGCCAAGGGCTACGATGAGCGCCAGCACGACCAGTCTGAAGGCCGCATGCTCTTCGCCCGGAACCTGCAGGAATGCGTAAACTGCCGACGGCAACGTCTGAGTCTGGCCAGGTATGTTTGCAACAAACGTGATTGTCGCTCCGAATTCGCCCATCGCCTTGGCAAACCCCATGACGGCGCCCGCCAAGACGCCCGGAACAATGAGAGGCAGCGTTACCCGCAAAAAGACTGAAATGTGGGGTGCACCCAGTGTCGCCGCAGCTTGTTCAAGTTTTGGGTCAACCGCTTCGATTGCCAGCCGGATGGCGCGCACCATGAGTGGAAATCCCATAATGCCAGCGGCAAGCGCGGCACCAGTCCACCGGAACGCAAGGGTGATCCCAAACCAGTCATAAAGCACTTGGCCAATGGGTCCGTTGCGACCAAATCCAATCAGCAGCAGATACCCCGTGACAACCGGTGGCAGAACCAGCGGCAGGTGCACTGCCGCGTTTAACATGCCTTTACCCCAGAACGATTTGCGCGCCAGCAGCCAGGCTACCCAAAGCGCGATGGGCAGAGTGAAAATCGTGGCCCATACCGACACTTTGAGCGACAGTAGAAGGGCAGCCCATTCAGCTTCGGACAGAGTCATGAGGCGGGGTCCGTCGTCAGAAATCCGTAGGTCTCAAAGATTTGCAATGTTGCAGGCTGGAACAGAAAACTCAGAAAGGTCTCACCTTCTGGCGTGAGGGCTGCCGCCGGGTAGATGATTTCCGGATGCAGGCTTGGGGGGACTTCATAAACAATGTCCACGCTGGGTTCAGCAGTCGCGTCGCTGGCATAAACCAAACCCAGAGGTGTTTCCAATCGGGTCACAAAGGCAAGCGCTGCGCTTACATTTTCGGTTTCGGCGAGATGCGGTGCAAGCTCTTCCCAGAGGCCGGCATTCTTCAGCCAAGCGCGGCCATATATCCCCGCAGGCACACCGGTCGTCTGACCGATAGCAAGTCGGCCGCCGTTCAGAGTATCCAAAACGGCGCCGGGCTGATCTGCGGCTATGGGAGGATGGCCAGACGCGGCAACCAAAACCAGCCTGTTGCCAAGCAGATTCCGGCGAAGATCAGAGTCGATGATACCTTTGCTTTCAAGCCAGTCCATCCACCGTGTGTTGGCTAAGATGACGACGTCCGCTGGAGCCCCTTGACTCACTTGCTGGGCGAGGGCGCCACTTCCACTATACGAAATTGTTACCTTTCTCGGCCACTCTAAGGCGATCTGATCCAACGCAGTTTTGAGGCTGGCGGCGGCAAAGACGGTCACTGGCGTTTCTGCACGACTGATCGTAGACGCAAGAAGGAGTCCTGTAACGGCCAATGCCCTGATATAAAACCATGTTTTCATTGGCCCAAAGTATCTGCCAGCTCAGGCGCCAAGACAAGGCCATGTCGTCGCTAATTGCGAAGGTGTTCGGTTTCCGGGTTGGTAAATTTTTAGAAGAAAAGCCACAATGTCTGGAAAAGAAACGTAAAAACATGGTGATTCGGTGATATTGTTCATATATGGTGAATGAAAAATACAGGTTAGGGCCAATGACTGCCCCATTTATCAAACAACTGCCGATTAAAATTCGGGCTGACAATAAAAGCGACGTGCGTACGCAGTTTGCTGCGCTCTGTTATCGTATTTCGAATGGCAAGACCGAGGTATTGCTGATCACGTCGCGCCGCACCGGCCGTTGGATTGTGCCTAAGGGCTGGCCTATGGACGGTAAAACACCGGCGGAGTGCGCAGCACAGGAAGCCTGGGAAGAGGCGGGTGTTGTGGGGCGCGCGAAAGACAGTTGTCTTGGACTATATTCCTATAACAAAGTTGTGGCTCCGAAAACGGATCTGCCCTGTGTTGCTCTGATTTTCCCGGTGCTGGTAAAATCTCTGAGCGCTGAGTACCCGGAAGCAGGGCAACGTCAACGCAAGTGGTTCTCCTTACGAAAAGCCGCTTTACTTGTGGGTGAACCGGAACTCGCCCGAATTTTGCGCGATTTTGATCCCAAGCAATTGCGCTAATTGGCGATTGAGCTGCTTGTAGTTGGCTGATCTAACCCTATTCTCGGCGCAACTTGTGACAAGAGGCTCTAATGATCCAATATGCTATGAAATGTGAAGCTGATCACAGCTTTGACAGCTGGTTTCAGTCCGTTGCTGCTTTCGATAAATTGGAGGCCGCGGGTCTTTTGCAATGTTCGGTTTGCGGGTCGGCGAAAGTGTCCAAAGCAGTAATGGCCCCAAGGGTCAGCGTCGGCACCGAGGAGACTCGGCCGCTCTCTGCCCCGCTGAGTTCCGCTGAGCAAGCTGTGGCCGAAATGCGTAAAAAGATTGAAGAAAACGCGGATTATGTCGGAACCGGTTTTGTCGCCGAGGCGCGTGCGATCCATGATGGAACAGCGCCCGAGCGGGCGATCTACGGAGAAGCACGGTTGGGTGATGCAAAGAAACTGATCGAAGACGGGGTGCCGGTTGCACCGCTGCCTTTTGGCCCGAACCGGAAGATGAATTAACCCATGCATGTCGTTATAACCGGCGCCAGCCGTGGAATTGGGGCGACCCTCACTGCGCACTATCGGAGCCAGGGACAAGACGTAACTGCGACCACCCGTGATGTGTCTGGGGATGCTGTCCTTGATGTGACAAAGCCCGATGATCACGCGGCGCTGGCGCTAAAGCTGAGGGATCATCCGGTCGATCTTTTGGTGTGCAATGCCGGCGTCTATCTGGACAAAGGCCAGGCGCTAGATACCGGCTATCCCGTTGATATGTGGGCCTCAAGCTTTGCGGCGAATGTCACCGGTGTGTTCCAAACCGTGCAGCACATGTTGCCGCTGTTGCGGGCATCAAAAAAGCCGAAGATCGCGATTATCTCATCCCAGATGGCCTCTGACACCCGTGCGCCAGGGGGCAGCTATATTTACCGAGCCTCCAAGGCGGCGGCGCTTAATCTGGGGCGTAATCTGGCCGCAGATCTGCGCAGCGACGGGATCGCCGTGGGGATTTATCACCCGGGTTGGGTGCAGACAGATATGGGCGGCAGCAGTGCTGACATAACCGTCGATCAGGCCGCCGAGGGGTTGATCAACAGGTTTGAGGATTTGGCGATTGAAACAACAGGATGTTTTGAAACCTGGGACGGGCAAACGCATCCCTATTAGTGATTGCGGGGCCGTTCTGCGCGTTGGGTTCAAACTTTTTCAGGTGGAATCACAAACGCCAAAGGACTGATGCGTTGCCAACCGGCGGCAGACCTAAGGAGTGGCCCGCGACAGCTCACGGACAGATGGTCGGCACCATGTAGCCTGCGGGGACGCGGTTGCCCCCGAGGACAAATATCTGGCGCGACGGGTCTACAGCGCATCCGGTTTCGCCGCGGAAATACAGGGCGAATTTACGGCCTGAAAGTTGGCTGAGCTTTGGCAGGTCGGCGCCGCGTTCTCCCGGTGCAACAAGCAGTGAAGTTGCAAAAGGCGAAGTTTGGGTAAATTGGACATCGAAGTCACGCACTTGCGGAAGCTCATTTGCTACGGCGCAGGCAGAAAGCGCAATAAATGCCAAAGGTAGGATGCGCTGGGCTGTTGTCATTGTCAGTCTCCATTGGGTCCAATCTTACCCGCGCGCAATTGAGGTCTCAACGAGAAGGTTAATTCTTCGTTAACGCTGGAAGGAAAAAGAATTCAAAATGCTGCTATACGTTGGGGCGCAACTTTGCTCGGCGGGTTGTTTAAGGCCTCTTTACTGACGCCAATTGAGCCTAATTGAATGGCTTGGTCGATCTGTGTCTCAGGCCTCTATAGCGCGGGTCAATACCGTGGGGAAAATGCGTGAACCGACATGGATGATAGAAGAGAGAAAAACCGCAGGTTCTCTGTCACCAGTTGTTATCAAATTGCTGACAAGCCTGCATTAGTGTTCAAGAGGAATTGGCTGAAGATCGGACTGCTGGCTGCGCCGATGCCACGGGCATTTTCGCCGATGCTGCCGCTGTCAATCCTCGGGGAAATCAACCCGCGGGCGTCTTGATTGACGAGATAGCGTTGAACACGTTCCACTAGCTCATCGCGGACCTCTTCCGGGAAAGCTCCGTCGATCAGGATCGCTTCAAAATCGATGACCGAGCAGATTGACAAAGAGGCCTTGGCCAACTCTTGCGCGGTTTCTCCTATCCACGGATCAACGTATCGTGACAAGTCACTCCAATCCTGCGGCCGCTGCCACAATAACTGCGGATCCAGCCCGGCTTCTACCAGCCGCCCCTCAAGCAGATGGATTGAAGCAACGTCGATCAATTGGCGGCTTTCCCCCAACGGTCCGGTGCTGCGCAGGGAGCCCAATGAACCGGCATTGCCCTGATTGCCTTCGAATACGGTATCGTTCAGAACCACACCTCCGCCGACGAATGAGCCGATGAAGAAATAGGCGTAATCGCGAAACTCATTGCCGCGACCAAAAAGGTGTTCAGCCCGGCATGCGGCGGTAGCGTCATTCACAATGAACACCGGTAGATCGCTGAACTTCGCAACTTCTGAGCGAAAGTCGATATCTTTCCAAGACCGGAATTTTTCTGCGGGTGAACTGACCAGATCGTGCCATTTCCACAGTTCGAACGGTGTCGCGATGCCAATCCCGCAAATTCGCTCCACGGTCTCTGTGGGCGCAGCATCCAGTATGGTGGCCAAGCCGTCTTGCATAAACCCAAATACAACCTCGGGCAGGGGGTAGGCATAAGACGTGTGGACCTGCTGTCGCACCTTCCCGGCGAAGTCGAGCAACAGGAGGTCGGCGCTGCGTCGGCCAATCTTCAGCCCCAAGGCAAAGACTCCATCTGGGTTCAGTCCCATCGGGATCGACGGCTTGCCGACCTTGCCTCTGACTGGATCTTTTCGAGCGAGAAACCCGTCCCTTTCCAGTTCCCGCAAAATAACCGACACCGTTTGCGGTGAAAGCCCGGTACGCCGCGCCAGTTCCATTCCGGGCATCGCACCCTGGCGCTGTAGCATAGACAGAAGCAGGCGTTCGTTATGGTCGCGCAAACCGCTTTGGTTCACGCCGCCACTCGATCTGATCTCTGAGCCGTCCATAAAAGCGCCCTCGATGCCTTTACATTGATCAGGATCATGACACTGGAGATTAATAAATCAAGTTTAATTACTTATTGACGTTTGGCGAGAATCACGTTTCCTTAGGGTCATTCCGCTCATCCATGCGGAGGCTCCGTTCCTTATTCTTGAGAAACGACTGTCTGGGAGGACACCATGAAGAAATTATTCGCTACCACTGCCGTAGCACTGACCGCCCTGTCTGGCGCGGCATTCGCAGACGGCCATGGCATTACCGCCTGCCTGATCACGAAAACGGACACCAACCCGTTCTTTGTGAAAATGAAAGAAGGCGCGACGGCCAAAGCCGAAGAGCTGGGCATTACGCTGAAATCTTACGCCGGTAAAGTTGACGGCGACCACGAGACACAAGTGCAGGCTATCGAGACCTGCATCGCGGATGGCGCCAAAGGCATCCTGCTGACCGCGTCTGACACATCTTCGATCACGACGTCCGTTAAGCAAGCACGTGACGCCGGGATTCTCGTCATCGCGCTCGACACGCCACTTGAGCCCATCGACGCTGCTGACGCCACCTTTGCCACCGACAACTTCCTTGCTGGTGAGCTGATCGGCAAATGGGCTGCAGGCCAAATGGGCGACGCGGCTGCGACCGCCAAAATCGGCATGCTGGACTTGGCCATCAGCCAACCAACAGTGGGCGTGTTGCGCGACCAAGGGTTCCTGCAAGGCTTCGGCGTTGATCTGGGCGACGCGAACAAATGGGGCGACGAGACAGACGCACGCATCGTTGGCCACGACGTGACCTCGGGCAACGAAGAAGGTGGCCGCAAGGCGATGGAGAACCTGCTGGCGAAGGACCCCGGCATCAACGTGGTCTACACCATCAACGAGCCTGCCGCTGCTGGCGCCTATGAGGCACTTAAGTCCATCGGCCGCGAGAATGACGTGCTGATCGTGTCCGTCGACGGCGGCTGCCCCGGCATCCAGAACGTGGCAGACGGCGTGATCGGCGCCACCTCGCAGCAATACCCGCTGCTGATGGCCTCTTTGGGCGTTGAAGCGATTGCCGCTTGGGCCAAAGACGGCACCAAGCCGGAAAACACTCCTGGTAAGTCCTTCTTCGACACCGGCGTATCGCTGGTGACCGACAAGGCAGTGGACGGAGTCGAGTCGATTTCCGTGCAAGAAGGCACCGATCGCTGCTGGGGCTGATCTGCTGAATTAAGACACCGAAAGGGGCGCATTACGCCCCTTTCGACACCACTTTCTCATTCAAATCGCGACCCCTTCGCGCCTTTCCGGCCTACTGGGGTACAGCGTGCGCAATGCGCATAGATGTCAAACCCCGAGGGAGCCTCCATGGCTGAGTCCACGCAGTCCGGCACGGAATATGAATCCGACTTGGCCAATTCCGACACAGGCGTCGCGGAGTTCGACGACCATCGTCGGGACTTCCTAGGCAAGCTGCAACATGTGCTACACGAGAACCCGGCGTTGGTGCCGCTGATCGTATTGGTCATGTCGCTGATACTCTTTGCGGTGCTCTTGGGAGGCAAGTTCTTCTCGCCCTTCGCGCTAACGCTTATCTTGCAGCAGGTGCAGATCGTGGGCGTTCTTGCCGCGGCGCAAAGCCTAATTATCCTGACGGCAGGTATTGACCTGTCAGTGGGGGCCATCGCAGTGCTCTGCTCGGTCATCATGGGGCAATTCACATTCCGCTACGGGATGCCAGCAATTGTTGCGATCCCGGCTGGTTTGATCGCGGGCACACTGATCGGTGCCGCCAGCGGCTGGCTGGTGGCGCGCGTTAAGCTGCCTCCCTTCATCGTTACGCTTGGCATGTGGCAAATCGTGCTGGCGGCCAACTATATCTACTCCAACAACGAAACGATCCGCTCGCAAGACATCGAGGCGCAAGCCCCGATGCTGCAATTCTTTGGCACCAAATATAGCGTTGGCGGCGCGTCCTTTACCTTGGGCGTAGTCTTCATGATTTTGTTGGTGATGGTTTTGGCCTATGTGTTGAAACACACTGCTTGGGGGCGCCATGTCTACGCGGTAGGCGACGATCCGGAGGCGGCTGAACTTGCAGGCGTTGACGTGAAGCGCACCATCATTTCCGTCTATGCGTTGGTCGGATTGATCTGCGCACTCGCGGGCTGGGTCATGATCGGCCGCTTCGGTTCGGTCTCTCCGTCTGCCACCACGGGCATCATCGGCAATATCCAGTCTATCACCGCTGTGGTGATCGGGGGTATCTCGCTGTTCGGCGGGCGCGGCTCGATTATGGGCGCGCTGTTCGGTGCGCTGATCGTTGGTGTGTTCGAGCTTGGGTTGCGGATGTATGGCGCCGACCCACAATGGACCTTCCTGCTCATCGGCGCACTCATCATCGGGGCCACAACTGTGGACCAGTGGATCAGAAAGGCTTCAGCATAATGGAACCCATTTTGAAAGGGCGCGGGCTGGTCAAACGCTATGGCCGCGTCACGGCGCTGGATCATTGCGACTTCGACCTAATGCCTGGTGAAATTCTAGGCGTGATCGGGGACAATGGGGCAGGCAAGTCGTCACTCATCAAAGCGATTTCCGGGGCTGTCACCCCAGACGCAGGCGAGATCTTTCTTGAGGGCAACAAGATCCAGTTCACCTCCCCCATTCAGGGTCGCGACGCCGGGATCGAGACGGTCTACCAGACCCTGGCCATGTCGCCGGCGCTGTCGATTGCGGACAACATGTTCATGGGGCGCGAGATCCGCAAGCCGGGCATCATGGGCAAAGTGTTTCGCAAGCTCGACCGCGGCGAGATGGAGCGCCAGGCCCGCGATAAGCTGACCGAGCTGGGCCTGATGACGATCCAGAATATCAATCAGGCAGTTGAAACTCTGTCCGGAGGCCAGCGCCAAGGTGTCGCCGTGGCACGCGCCGCCGCCTTCGGGTCCAAGGTCATAATTCTGGATGAACCAACAGCGGCGCTTGGCGTCAAGGAGAGTCGCAAGGTTCTGGAACTTATCCAGGATGTGAAGTCGCGCGGCATTCCGATCATTCTGATCAGCCATAATATGCCGCATGTGTTTGAGGTCGCCGACCGCATTCACGTGCATCGGCTGGGCAAAAGGCTCTGCGTCATAGACCCAAAAGACTATACGATGTCAGATGCAGTCGCCTTTATGACCGGCGCGAAAGAAGCGCCCGCCGCCGCATGAGCAGCCCTGAGGAAAACGCCAGAGTGCTGCGGGACAAAATCCTCGCGGGACCTCGTATGGGCAAGCGTCGTCTGGTCGCCGTTGCCGGTGCCCCTGCCAGCGGCAAGTCTCTCTTGGCTGACCATCTCGCGGCGCACCTTTGCGATGCCGGATGTCTCTCTCAGGTGGTTCCGATGGACGGTTTCCATCTGCACAATCAATTTCTCGTAGAGCGCGGGCTTTTGAACCAAAAAGGCGCGCCTGAGACTTTCGATGTTGCCGGGTTTCTGCATCTGGTCGCCCGACTGCACGATGAACCTGCGGTCTATTACCCGACATTCGATCGAAGCCGCGATATCGCTATTGCTGGGTCAGGTTTGATCGAAGAACACTGCGATACGGTGATCATCGAGGGGAATTACCTGCTGTTTGATGAACCCAACTGGCGAGACTTGCGGGCTCATTGGGATGTTGCAATCTGGTTGGATGTGCCCATGCCGACGCTTCGCACGCGCCTTGTCGAACGGTGGCTGGCCCATGGCTTATCGCTCGAGCAGGCTCAAACCCGTGCCAGCGAGAATGACCTAGCAAACGCCGAACTGATCTCAAGGGCACAATTGCCCGCAGACCTTGTGGCCTGAACTTCAGCGCATCAGATATTGTCGTTTTGTTTCAGAGATGTTGGGTGTCAATGAGCCTGAACTTTTACTCAGGAGCAGCAGAAAGGAGACTGCAGTTGATCAGCTGCGGACCCCGGCAAAGCGCGCCTGCCAGCCCTCTCGGTCTTCATCTGTAATCTTGGCAAAAAGCACCTCGGGCACCGCAAAGCTGTGGCCGGGTTGAAGCGCGCTTAGCGCCGTTGCCACATCATCGGGCCATCTGGCGTCGTCACAATTCATCGAGGCAAGCATTGCCGCACTAGCGTCGGGGATGAACGGGCGGCTGAGCACGGCATAAATGGGGATCAGACTAAGGGCCAGACGGGTTTGCGCCGCGGCGCGGTCCGGATCGGTCTTGAACGTGCTCCACGGTGCCACACTCTGCAGATATTCGTTGCCCAGTGACCAGATGGCCCGCAGTTCCTGCGCTGATTTACGGACTTCCAACGCTTCCATATGCGCCTCATAGGCGCGGATGCGGGTTGTCAGGTTTTCAATCAAATCGGTCTCTTCGGCTGCAAATTCGCCGCCTTCGGGAACTGTTTCACCAAACTTGGAACGGCAAAATTTTGTGATCCGGCTGACGAAGTTGCCCAGAACATCGGCAAGATCTTTATTCACCGAGACCTGGAAATTTTCCCAGGTGAATTCACTATCTGAGGTTTCCGGCGCATGTGACAGGAGCCACCATCGCCAGTAGTCCGAAGGAAGTATTTCAAGCGCCTGATCCATGAAGATGCCGCGCCCTTGCGACGTGCTGAACTGGCCACCGTCGTAATTGAGAAAGTTGAACGATTTCAAATGATCAACCATCTTCCACGGCTCGCCGGATCCCAGAATTGTAGCTGGGAAACTGAGGGTGTGGAACGGCACGTTGTCTTTGCCCATAAACTGAGTATAGCGTACATCTTGCGCGCCTTTGTCAGTGCGCCACCAGCGTTCCCAATCGGTGCCGTTTGCCTCGGCCCATTCGCCTGCACAGGCGATGTATTCGATCGGAGCATCGAACCAGACATAGAACACTTTACCTTCCATGCCCGGCCAGTCCTGATCGCCATTCTTGACTGGGATACCCCAGTCCAGATCGCGTGTGATGCCCCGGTCGCGCAGACCGTCGCCATCATGCAGCCATTTCTTGGCGATCGATGTAGTTAGAACTGGCCAGTCGGTCTTGCTGTCGATCCAGGCATTCAGATCGTCTTTGAGTCGCGATTGGCGCAAATAGAGGTGCTTGGTCTCGCGGACCTCCAGATCGGTTGAACCTGATATGGCGCTGCGCGGGTCGATCAAATCAGTTGGATCCAGCTGTTTGGTACAGTTTTCGCACTGATCGCCACGTGCTTTATCATAGCCGCAGTTGGGGCAGGTGCCTTCAATATATCGATCCGGCAGAAAACGACCGTCGGTAATGGAATAAACCTGTTTCTCGGAAACTTCGCTGATCAGTCCGTTTTCGTCCAATTTGCCGGCGAAGTGCTGGGTCAGCCTGTGGTTTTGCGTGCTGGACGACCGCCCGAAATGGTCGAAACTCAGTCGGAAGCCGCGCGCAATCTCGGATTGGACGGCATGCATCTCGGCGCAATATTCGGCCACTGGCTTGCCGGCCTTTGCGGCGGCGAGTTCGGCAGGGGTGCCATGTTCGTCGGTGGCGCACAAAAACAGCACTTCGAACCCGCGTCCACGCAAGTAGCGTGCGTAAAGGTCGGCCGGCAATTGCGACCCCACAAGATTGCCCAAGTGTTTGATCCCGTTGATGTAGGGGATTGCGGATGTGATCAGGTGACGGGTCATTAGAGGCGCCTTTGGTGTAGGTTTGGCGCAGCTTTAGCCCAAGGCCGCCAGCATGACCAGTCAGTCAGTGCCAGTGTCGTTTCTCTGATTGCGGCTACGCCCAAACAGTCGCCCCACCGTGAATGAGGTACGCGGTGTCGAAACATAGTTTGTGCGCTGATGTGGGCTGGGTCGTCTTCCCATTCTGATCAGGCCAAAAATAGCAAGCGCAATATGCCCGGCAGAAATCATGATAAAGAGCGCAGAGGGTCCATAAGCGTCGATCAGATTTGAGGCGACATAAGGCGCGGCAATCGCCCCGAGAGCGTAAAAGAACATCAGCGCTGCGGATAATTCGACCCGCTCTGAGTTGTCGGCAAAGTCGTGCGCGTGGGCGGCGGAAACCGAAAAAATTGGAAATGTCGTCAGCCCGAATAATCCCGCAGTCAGCATGATTCCCGTCGTCCCCAGACCAGTGCTAGCCACGGTGATGGCGCAACTTACAACAGCGGCCAGTGAAAGCCAGATCAGAACCCAACGCCTGTCGTATTTGTCCGCCAGCCAGCCCACCGGCAATTGCGCAAGGGCACCCCCCAGCACAAACGAGGCGAGAAACCAGGCGATTTGCCCGGTGCTCAGACCAACTTCGAGCCCGTAAACCGGCCCAACCATCCGAAAGGACGCGGTGGATAACGCAGCAACCACGACTCCGGCTGCCGCCAAAGGCGAACGTGTGACGGCAAGCATCGGGCGTAACCGAGCGGCCGCTGGCGTTTCGGGCTGCTGGTTGGTTGTCAGCGTCAAGGGCAACAAAGCGGCGCAGCAGATAATCGCGAGCAGGTTGTATGAAACATAGCTGGCGGGTGTAAGAACTCCGATAATCAACTGTGCGGCCAGCGACCCCGTCGTGTCGACAACCCTGTAAACCCCCATCGCCCGGCCGCGATTTTCGTTGGTCACTTTAGCCTGCAACCAAGCTTCGACGATTGTGTAGCAGCCCGCTACACAAAGACCGGTCGCAACGCGCATCACGGCCCATGCGTAAGCGTCTTCCACCATCATATGCGCCAGCAACCCGATAACCCCCGCCGCAGTGAAAGCGGCAAAGGCCCGGCTGTGCCCGACGCTTCCCATCACCCGGGGGGCCCACCAGCAACCAATGAAAAAGCCAAAGAAATGCGCTGACCCCAACATCCCAATTTCTGAAGTGGAAAAGCCTATTTCCAGGCCTGAAATCGCATCTAACGGGCCGACACCACCTGTGGAAAGTTGCAGCAGGATGACGGATAAAAACAGGGCGGCAAATGAAATGAGAAGGCGCATAACTGGCCATCATTGGCATGTGACCGCTGCACGCTTGTGTTTATTCGACGACCGCATGTCGTTTTCGGATTTTATGGACGCGCCTCGATCCGGGCCAAAATATCCAGCTTAATAATATCACCCACAAGATCACTGTATCCGCTGGCCCCGAAGTCCGAGCGGCTGACTGCCGCAGTTAAACGGATTGTCAGTTGGGATAAATCATCTGGTTGGCTGCCCTGAATTCGGTAAAGAGTCGCATCAAACCTGATGGGTCTGGTGACACCGCGCATCGTCACATCGCCAATAATTATTGCGCCGTCTGAAATACGATCAGTGGTGCCAAGTTGGATTTCAGTCGCAACAAAGTGGATGGCCGGGTACTGCGCAGCGTGCAGAACAGACGGAGCCTTTAGAGCCTCGGTGGCAAAAATCAGCCCGGTGCGGGCCTTGCGGACGTCGACCATAACATCGACTTGTGCGGCTTGCAGGTTCTGCGGGTCAATTATCAGATTGGCCTCTGTCACGGGCATGGTGCCCTTCTGTTCAGCCCCATTCAGCGTGTAGATGAAACCGACCTGCGAAGCACTGGTGTCAAGTTGATAGCGTGTAGGTGCCGCGACACTGAGAGTGGCGCCTAGCAAGCTGGCCAGAACGAAAAACGTACAAAAAATAGTTCTGATGGTTGTCGACATACTACTAGGTTACACCATTGCGCGCGCTAGATTGCAATTGTTCACGCAGGTTCACAGCACTTTGATGCGTTTGAGATATTGTGGGTGGTTTGGCGTTGTGCGCTTGCCGCTGTGCATGGTCTTGATACTGTGACCCAAACTGCATTTCCGAAAGGCTGATCATGAAAAAAAACCCGCTGGGCCGGACCGGCCTGTTTGTGTCCGAATTATGCCTTGGCTCGATGACCTGGGGCACTCAAAACACCACCGAGGAGGGTCATGCTCAAATCGATCTTGCCTTGGGCCGCGGGGTAAATTTTATTGACACAGCCGAGATGTATCCGGTGAATCCGGTCAGTGCAGAAACCGTTGGCAGAACCGAAGAGATTATTGGGCTTTGGAACGAAAAATCGGGCCGCCGCGATCAGGTCATTCAGGCGACCAAGCATTCGGGTGAGGGGCTGGGATATGTGCGGGGTGGTGCGCCGATTTCGTCCAAAACCATCTCCGAAGCCATTGAAGGATCACTTCGTCGACTAAAAACCGATTACATTGACCTTTACCAGTTTCACTGGCCGAACCGCGGATCTTATATGTTTCGCAAGAACTGGACCTATGATCCCTCTGGTCAGGACAAGCCCGAAACGCTGAACCATATTGAAGATGCGCTTGAGGCTTTGCAGCGACAAGTCGACAAAGGCACGATTCGTCATTTTGGCCTTTCTAACGAAAGTGCCTGGGGCACCGCGCAGTGGTTGCGCGTGTCTGAAGACAAGGGACTGCCCCGCGTCGCCTCGATTCAAAACGAGTATTCGTTGATGTGCCGGATGTATGACACGGATTTGGCCGAACTCAGTGTCAACGAAGATGTGGGATTGCTGGCGTTTTCACCGTTGGCAGCGGGGCTTCTGACCGGCAAGTATCAGGGCGGTGCGATTCCGGAGGGATCGCGCATGCAGCTGAGCATTGATCTGGGTGGGCGCAAGACAAAACGGGCTTTTGAGGCGGTCGATCTCTATCTGGACATCGCGCGCAAACATGACCTCGATCCTGTTCAAATGGCATTGGCATGGTGTTTGCAGCGCCCCTTCATGTGCTCTGCGATTTTTGGGGCGACATCAACAGCCCAACTGGAACTGGCACTCGGCGCAGCTGACATCAAACTAAGCGAAGAGGTGATGGCCGATCTCGATGGGGCGCATCGCAAGTGTCCAATGCCTTACTGAAGTGACGCTGTTGGCAGGCCTTGTCACGGCTGTTTCTGACATACAGAAAATCGGCTCAGATTTGGCGAAGGCTGCGCGCATTTACCCCAAACGTGGATCTGAATGCGCGCGCAAAACTTGATTGCGACGCAAAGCCTGTCGATAGAGCAATGCTATGGAGCGGTTCTGTTGTGGCTGTCACGAGGCGGTGCGCTTCGGTTAGCCGCAAGGACAAATAGTAAGACTTTGGAGTTGTCCCAAGTCGCCTTTGAAAATGTAACTCCAGCAACCGTGGACTAATGCCAACCTGCCGTGCGATGTCCGGGATCGAAGGCGGCGCATCCAGATTTCGCTCCATGATGGCGCTGGCTCTTGCAGTCAACTGATTGTGTCGAAGAGAGCTGGGTCGGCTTTGCGGGCGGGTGCCGTCACCGATAGGATCATAGATAAAAGACGACGCTACTTTGGCAGCTAACGCTTCGCCAAAGCGGGCCCCAATCAGGTGAAGCATCATGTCGATTGTTGGGGCAGCGCCGCCACTTGTCATGCGCGGACCGTCGATCTGATAGCGACTGCGCTGCGCGTTGACATGCACAAATTTAGCGGTGAAAGCGTCCAGATCCTCCCAATGGGTTGTCGCGGCGTAACCGTCCAGCACGCCTGCGGCCGCGAGCAGCCAAGGCCCACCGTCAACGCCGGCCATCGTGCACCCGGTCTTTGCCAGTCGGCGCAGGCTCGCGCGCAGGGATTGTGTGTCATGTATGGCCAAATCGAAGCCCGCCAGCACCAGCAAAAGATCGCACTTGTCCTGTTGCGCAACAGCTTCTCCGGCGACAGTGAGTCCGCTGGTAAGTTGTGCGGGCGCGCCTGTTGCGGTCACGTAATGCCAGTCGAAAAGAGCCCTCCCCGCCTGACGATTGGCTGCGCGCATTGGATCAACAGCGGCAGCAAAGGATAACGTGTTGCTGTCTGGCAAAACCAGAACAGCAATTCTGAGCGGTTCGGCAGATGGTTCCAGAATATTTTGTGCGGGTTTCATCAAGTTTCATGCGTAAAGAGTAAAGTTTCTTTGCGCAAGTTGAGGGAAGCTGCGCACAGAATCGAAAGGGAGACTCAGATGCCACTGACCATGAACAAAGAGGTTTTCATTACCTGCGCAGTTACCGGTTCGGGCGGCACTCAGGATCGCAGCCCGCACGTACCACGATCGCCCCAGCAGATCGCAGACAGCGCAATTGCGGCAGCCAAAGCGGGGGCAGCGGTTGTGCACTGCCATGTCCGAGATCCTGAGACCGGCAAGCCAAGCCGGGATCTGGGGTATTATCGCGAAGTGACGGATCGCATTCGTGACGCCGAGGTCGACGCCATTCTTAACCTCACCGCGGGCATGGGCGGCGATATGATCTTTGGCGATGTCGAATCTCCGCTGCCAACAATTCAGGGCACAGATATGATCGGGGCAACCGGGCGGGTTGCCCATGTTGCGGAGTGTTTGCCAGAGATCTGCACCCTTGATTGCGGCACCATGAACTTTGCCGAATCTGATTATGTGATGACAAATACGCCGGGCATGCTTACAGCGATGGGCCGGATGATGACAGAGATGGGTGTAAAACCAGAGATTGAAGCCTTTGATACCGGTCATTTATGGTATGCAAAACAATTGGTTGCGGATGGCGTTCTTGAACCGGACGCATTGGTGCAGTTATGTATGGGGGTGCCATGGGGCGCACCGGATGATCTCAATACGTTCATGGCAATGGTCAATAACGTGCCGGATAACTGGACCTTCTCTGCCTTTGGATTGGGGCGCAATCAGATGGCCTATGTCGCGGCATCTGTCCTTGCCGGGGGGAACGTCCGTGTCGGACTTGAAGATAATCTCTGGCTCGAAAAAGGCGTGCTGGCACAAAACTGGCAATTGGTCGAACGCGCCGGGACAATCATCGAAAACATGGGCGCAAGAGTAATTGGACCGGCAGAGGTGCGCGCGAATCTGGGTCTGGTAAAGCAGGCCCCAAAGTGAGCCCACAGCTCTGGGTTCTTTTGATGGGAACGATGGTGGCGCTGACTGGATGTGGGCCGTCAGCGACCGATGGGTATCGCGATCTCTCGGCGCCATTTGCCGCGACAACCCGGTTCGCGCCGCACCAGTTGGCGGGAGACTGGTGGGTGCGGGCAGAATTCACCGAAGGGGACGCTGTTGCGCGGCAGGTGTCGTATCAGTTGGACGGCAATGAGGCTTTTGCCATTGGCCCGAAAGGTGGACCTCTGGTCCGCCATGCTCTGGCTGAGGGCGCACGCTGGCAGGCCCGCGCAGGCCAGCCAGAGGTTTGGCTGTTGTGGGTTGATACCGGCTATCGCACCGCGGCGATTGGCACGCCGGATGGGACGGTCGGGATGATTCTGGACCGTTCACCGTCAGGCGGGACCGACCGGATCGCTGCAGCCCGCGAGATACTGGAATGGTTTGGGTATGACATGACGAGACTGCAGGAGACACGGCAATGAGCGTAGCGGCAATGATTGGCGGTGGAGTGATCGGCGGCGGCTGGACTGCGAGGTTTTTGCTGAACGGTTGGGACGTGCGCGTCTTTGATCCAGATCCAGAGGCCGAGCGCAAGATTGGCGAAGTGCTGGACAACGCACGGCGATCCATGCCGGGATTGAGCGATGCGGCATTGCCGCCTGAGGGAGTGCTGAGCTTTCACGCCAGCATGATCGAGGCAGTTCAGGGCGCGGATTGGATCCAAGAGAGCGTGCCGGAACGACTCGAGATTAAGCACAAGGTATTTGCCGAGCTTCAGGCGGCCTGCGCGCCAGACGCAGTGATCGGCTCTTCGACATCCGGATTCAAGCCGTCCGAATTGCAGGACGGAGCAGCGCGGCCCGGCCAGATCGTGGTCGCCCATCCGTTTAACCCGGTCTATCTGTTGCCGCTCATTGAACTGGTGCCAACAGCGGCCAACAGCACAGAATTTCTCGACCGGGCCAAAGCTATTCTGACAGGTCTGGGACTCTATCCATTGCATGTACGCAAGGAAATCGACGCGCATATTGCGGACCGGTTCCTTGAGGCCGTGTGGCGCGAAGCGCTTTGGCTGGTCAAGGATGGCATTGCGACCACCGAAGAGATCGACAATGCGATCCGCTATGGGTTTGGCATTCGCTGGGCGCAGATGGGATTGTTTGAAACCTATCGGGTTGCTGGTGGCGAGGCGGGAATGAAACATTTCATGGCCCAGTTTGGACCCTGCCTGCAGTGGCCGTGGACCAAGCTGATGGATGTGCCGGAGTTCACCGATGAGTTGGTAGATTTGATCGCTGATCAGTCAGATGTGCAGTCGGGGGCGTATTCCATTCGCGAACTGGAGCGCATTCGCGACAACAATCTTGTGTCGATGATGCGGGCTCTCAAGGCGCAGGACTATGGTGCCGGGGCGCTGCTGAATGCCCATGATGCTCTGCTTTTGCAGCACGGACCTGTACCGGCGACGCTTGCGCAAGTTACGGACTACAGTGCTCCGCTGGTCACGCTGGCACAAGCCGTTCCGCTGGATTGGCTCGACTATAATGGCCACATGAACGAAGCCCGTTATCTTGAGGCGTTCAGTCGTGCCACGGACCACTTCATGAAACTGATCGGTTGCGATGCCGCCTATATCGCCAGCGGCGGAAGTTTCTTCACGGCTGAAACCCATATCCGCCATCTGGACGAGGCCCCCCCCGGTGCCCCTATTCAGGTGACGACCCGGGTGATCGAAGGCGCAGGAAAGAAGATGCATCTTTGGCATGAGATGATGCACGAAGGCAGCCTGCTGGCGACCGGTGAGCAGATGCTGCTGCATGTCAGTCTCGACACACGCCGCCCTGCGCCGATGCCGGATGACATGCAAGAAATCTTGGCGAGGTTTGTAGCCGGGCATGACGGACTGCCCAGTCCTGACGGGATCGGGCGTGCAATAGGGGCGCCGCGGTGAAACGTGTTCTGATCACGGCTGGCGCGTCCGGTATCGGTCGCGCAATGGGAGAAGCGTTTGACGCGGCTGGTTTTGAAACCTGGGTGACAGATGTCGACCAGACGGCGCTTGCCGGGGTGCCGTCGCATTGGCGCGGACATGTCTGTGACGCTTCCAGTGAACCGGAGGTGAAGGCCCTGTTCGAAAACATCAGGGTCACGGGTGGGTTAGATGTTTTGTGCGCCAATGCCGGGGTTGCCGGGCCAACAGCGCTGGTCGAAGACATTGAACTGGCAGACTGGCGCAACTGCGTGAGTGTCAATCTGGAAGGGGCCTTTTTGGCTGCCAAATATGCAGCTCCGATGATGAAGGCCGCAAAGACAGGAGCGATTGTGATCACGTCGTCAACTGCAGGTCAGTACGGCTATCCAAATCGGGCGCCTTATGCCGCCGCCAAATGGGCCGTGATTGGGCTGATGAAGACCCTTGCGATGGAACTGGGCCCGTTTGGGATTCGCGCCAATGCGATCTGTCCGGGTGCGGTCGAGGGCCCGCGAATAGAAGGTGTTCTCGAACGTGAGGCGGCAGCGAAAGGCATGACGCGCGACGAAGTCTACGCAGGCTATGCCAGTGGAACTTCAATGGGATCATTTGTTGGGGCCAGCGACATTGCGAACATGGCTGTGTTTTTGGGCTCAGATGCCGCACGATTGGTATCCGGCCAAGTGATCGCAGTGGACGGTCACACCGTCAATCCCGATCCAAAAGTTTAATATATCAAGATATTAGGCTACGATCCTCGCGTCGCCTCAGCTCGCAACATGGCCAGATAGGTGGGCAGGTCACGCGCAGAGTTCGTCGCCTCGCGCACCAATGTGTCAAAATGCCCCGTCAGCGTGTCAACCCGGTCGCGGTCACGGAACGCGAGGTAATGCCCCCCTGCGTAGAGAACACAAAGCAGGGGTCCAAAGATAGTGACGGGCGCACTGTAAAGTCTGCGGGCATCAAAAAGATAGATGCGCAGACGCGGGTAGAGTTGCTGTGTCAGAGACTCAAACTGGTCAAGTTGTTCAAGGCGGGTGTCGAGTGGCAAACCGTGATAGTAACCCGTAGCATGCGCAAAGCTGTGCAATTCGAAAAGCGGCATGGCAATTTCGTAATCTGACTGTGACGATCGCATCCAGGTCAGACGATCTTCGGATGCGCCAATCGCCTGCCGGGTGGTTCGTCCAAGATGCGGCGAATATTCCCACTCCAGCAGAGCCTGAGTCTTGAGCATGTCCGGCAAAGCCGCGGGAACGTGACGGATTTTGTACCCCGCAGCCTCGCGGTGCCAATCAAAGATTTGCTGATCCACCAGCGCGCGCGGTGCAGCTGTCAGGGACAGGCTGGCTGTCATCAGGTCGGCGGCACTTTCGGGGCGATCGGATAGGCTGAGCAACCAGTCAGCCGAGACACCAAGTGCAAAGGCACATGCGCCAACCACGTGGGCATTTGGCAGACGCGCACCATCGCCTTTGAGCAGTTGCGATATGGTCGAGCGATCGACGCCGATGTCGCGCGCCAGCCCGCTTTGGGTGCTGCCCTGCTCTGTCATGGCGCGGCCAAGCCGGGCGCGGAACTGTTGAGCGCGGACGCGTTTGTCGATATTTTCTTTCATCTGGTGACAAATGACACAGTTGGTGCATTTTGTTAACTGTATTCTGACTGCTCTGGGTGATGGTTTTTCGTTACTCCAGTTGGGAGTACAAAAAGGAACATCATGGAATCCCGCGTACGTAGTTTGGTCAAGGCGACCATTTGGACCCTGATAGGGCTTTTAGTTATGTCGATGATCGGGTTGATCTTTACCGGTTCTCTGGTCACAGGCGGCATCATGGCAGGGGTCAATAGTCTGATTGGGTTGGGGACATATCTGATCTACGAGCGGGTCTGGGCGAGTGTGTCCTGGGGGCGCAATGTCTGAGAGAGCCGCAATTGAATGGCCAACATTTGCGTTGATCATCGCATGTACAGGTCTTTGGGTTATCGGGACCACCTATGCCAGCGCGATTTGGCTGCCGTTAGGATTTGTTGCGACCACACTGGCGGTTGCGCTGCATTCCTCACTGTCCCATGAGGTGCTGCATGGTCATCCCTTTCAAAATCAGACACTGAACGAGGCGCTGGTCTGGATACAGCCAAATTTGTTGATCCCTTACGCTCGGTTCCGCGACACACATCTGGCGCATCACCAAGATTCCAACCTAACCGATCCCTATGATGATCCCGAAACCAACTATCTGGACCCTGCGATCTGGTCGCAGTTAGCAGCGGCAACGCGATGGGTCTGGCTGATGAACAATACACTGTTGGGCCGGATCGTTCTTGGACCCGCACTTGGGATGGCGCTGTTTGTCCGGGGGGAGTGGTCTTTGATCCGCAATGGGAACCGCAAATTACTGCGCGCGTGGGCCGAACATCTGGCGGGTGTGGCGGCGGTGATGTGGTGGGTCTTGTCGGTTTCCTCGATGCCGCTTTGGCTCTATGTCCTGGCCGCATACGCCGGATTGTCGCTGATCAAAATCCGTACCTTTCTTGAGCATCAGGCGCATGAAAAAAGCCGAGGGCGCACGGTGATTGTCGAAGATCGTGGCCCCCTTGCATTTCTGTTTCTGAACAACAACCTGCACGTTGTTCATCACCTGCATCCGCGGGCGCCGTGGTACGAACTGCCGGCGCTCTATTTGGCCAATAAGGATCGCTATCTCAGTCGCAACGACGGTTATGTCTACCGCTCTTATGGTGAGGTCTTTGCGCGTTACTTCTTGCGGGCCAAGGACCCAGTGCCACATCCCCTCTGGCCGCACGAGTAATTCTGCGCCATAGGGGAAACCATGAGCCTCTGGATCCCAGTTACAATTGCCGCAGCAATTTTTCAGACGTTGCGGTTTATGCTGCAAAAGCACCTAAGCCGGGTGCAATTGTCGGCTGCGGGCGCGACTTTTGCCCGTTTTCTATATTCCGCCCCTTTGGTCGCGGTGTTGCTGGCGATTTATCTGGCTTGGACCAGTCAGGCTTTGCCGGACCTCAGCGCAGCCTTCTGGATCTATGGATTGGTGGGCGGGGCGGCACAGGTCTTTGCGACCGTATGTGTGGTAATGCTGTTCAAGGAACGCAATTTTGCGGTCGGGATAACCTTCAAGAAAACCGAAGTAATGCAGACTGTTTTTGTCGGGCTGATTGTTCTTGGCGAAGGTGTGTCATGGCTGGGTTTTGCTGCCATATTTGTGGGTCTGATCGGCGTCATGCTGCTGTCTGATCCGCCGGGGGGCGAAGGTGTCTGGCTACGTCGGATCGCAAATCGGGCGGCAGGGCTTGGCCTGGTGTCGGGGGTCTTTTTTGCCATTTCGGGCGTGTGTTATCGCGGTGCTTCGCTCGAGATTGCCAGCGCAGACCCATTGTTGCGCGCTGGCGTCACGCTAAGCGCCGTGACGATGATGCAAATGCTGGGTATGGCGCTTTGGTTGTCTTTGCGGGAGGCTGGCCAGATTTCGGCCGTCTGGCGTGCCCGCAGCGTTGCAGGCTGGATTGGTCTGACATCGATGGCGGGGTCTATGTGCTGGTTTACCGCGTTTACGCTGCAGACAACCGCGTATGTAAATGCCGTCGGGCAGGTCGAGTTGATCTTTAGCTTGCTGGCCTCTGCCTTGTTTTTTCGAGAGTCGATATCGCGCCGCGAAATTTTCGGAATCGCAGTTTTGGGCGTGAGTATTTTGATGTTGATATTGCTGATTTGATTGCCGCAGCGCGCGTTGGTTCAATCGGGCATCGGATAGCCACGCAGGCGAAGAAACAGGCTCTCTTCGTCATCATTTCGGAAATATGGAACGCTGGCAGGCGGCGCTGGGTTGCTTGCGCGGGCTTCAATTTCACTCAGGACCACTTCGGTGATAAAGGGCAGATCAAAGCTGCGCGCCTGCGACAGGGGAATCCACTGCAGATGCGAAAGTTCGTCCGATGCGGCTGAGAAGTCGTCCAGATCACTGCTAAGTTCCGCCGCGTCCACCAGAAAAAACCGCGCATCAAATCGCCGGGGCCGTCCGGGTGGGGTCAGGGCGCGAAACACAAACTGCAGCGGAGCCGCGTGCGGCACGTGTTCAGTGGCCGCATACTCAACCCAATCTAATGGGACAGGCGATGTCCATTGGCCGGGTTGCCCCAATATCTGACCGGTTTCTTCCCATAGTTCGCGGATGGCTGCGACGGCAAGGGCATGTTCCAGTCCGCGCTCGGATGCTTCGCCCAGTCGACCAAGGCAAAGCTCATTCAAACCGCTGGCCAGCGGAATGTCCGCGTCAGCGCTGTCAACAGCGCCGCCGGGGAATACAAACTTGTTGGGCATAAAAGCGGCGCTGGCGCCACGTTGCCCCATCAGTATTTGCGGATCGGTTGAGCTGTGTCGCAGCACAATCACCGTTGCTGCGTTGCGAATTGCGGTTTTGTCGATGTTCATTGGGGCTCTTTTCAGACAGAGGCGTCAGGCCGAAGTGCCAAACCCATACATTTGGCGCGCCCACTGGATCCCGACAATTGCCCCTTTCAGTCGCGGCAAAAGGTAAAGCGACAAGCCAACGCAGCCAACCGCAAAAACTGTGAACAGCGTCAAAGGCTCGGGTCGCCAGGTCACAAAGGAGAAATGCAACAATGGTGCCATAAGATGCCCGACGATCAGAATGGTCAGGTAGGCCGGGCCATCATCCGCGCGGTGATGATACAGTTCCTGACTGCAGACAGTGCAGGTTTTGTTCACCTTCAGATAGCTTTTGAGCAGGGCACCTTGGCCGCAATTGGGGCATTTGCGCCGAAAACCTCTAAAAACGGCCGGCCACATTGCGTGCTGTGCCACCTGATTTTCGTCCGGGCTGATGTCTGCGATCTGAGTCATTATGAGTCCTCTGGCGAACAGCGCCCAAAACACACTTAAAGCTTCTAATGCGCCAACGTGGCGTCGATTGCGACCCTGCATTTAATCCATGCGGCGTTCGGTCGCAAATTTTCTCCCACTGAGTGCTGGTGTCATGCAGTTTTCCGGAGCGATTTTTTTCGACGGAACGCGATGGCTGCGCCGTTATATGAATGTTGCCGGGACAAACCGGGCGGACATCGAACAGGAAACGGAAAAAAATAATGAAACGTGCAGTATTTATTTGTGGCGTCACCCTGAGCGCAATTGCAGTCACTGCTGTCGCGGCTTTTGCCGCCGCAGACCGCCGGGATGGACATCATATGCCCTTCGAGCAAATTGATGCGGACGGAGATGGCAAGATTACGCAGTCAGAGTTGCAGGGTGTTGCGGCGGCTCGGTTTGCCAAAGCAGATGGTGATGGCGACGGGTTTCTGACCCAAACCGAGTTGGAAAAAGCGGGCCAGGAGCGTGCCCAGAAGCGGGCCGCAAAAATGATCGAGCATATGGATGGTGACGGTGATGGCAAAATTGCTTTGGCTGAGATGAAGCCGCGCCGCGACCCGTTGCGGATGTTTGACCGCATTGATGCGGATGGGGATGGTGCCATCTCAAAGGCCGAGTTTGATGCAGCGCATGAGAAACGCAAAGGCAAAGGTAGGCATTCCAGCAAATAAGCATTCCTCTGATCGGCGCAAAGGGCAACATCTTGTCCCTTGCACCGACGATTGATAGGCCTGAGAGGATGAATATGCCGCTGGATGCACTGCAGGACGTACCGACTGAGGCGCTTTTGGTGCTTTATGCCAATGGTGATCCAGCGGCGGCCCGTGCTTTGACATTGCGCCTGACGCCGCGCGCTTACGGACTGGCCTTTCGTATGTTGGGCGAGGTCTCAGAGGCCGAAGACGTCGCTCAGGAGGCGCTGTTAAGGCTGTGGCGCATTGCGCCCAAATGGCGCAGCGGAGAAGCTCAAGTCAGCACATGGCTCTATCGTGTTGTGTCAAATCTGGCGACGGATCGTTTGCGCCTGCGGCGACGCAATGGACCATCATTGGACGAGATCCCAGAGCCGGAAAGTGCCGCGCAAAGCGTGCCTGATCAAATGCAGGATCGTGCACGTGTTGACGCATTGCAAGCGGCATTGAATCAGCTGCCGGAGCGACAAAAGCAAGCAGTTATTCTGCGCCATATCGAAGGGCTTGCGAACCCAGAGATCGCGCAGATCATGGAGATTAGCACCGAGGCGGTTGAAAGTTTGACCGCCCGTGGCAAGCGAGCGTTGTCAGATATTCTGGCAGGGCGGCGTGCAGAACTGGGGTATGATGATGACTGAAACGGAGCGTTCTGACAAAGACATTGACGCGTTGCTTGCAATGGCGCGACGTGACGGGCCATCTACATCAACTGATTTGCTGGCACGGGTTCTGAAGGATGCAGAGGCGGCACAACCAAGCCCACCCGCACTGGCAAAGAAGGCGCGTTCGGGCGTGTTTAACCGTATGCTGGCTGCACTTGGCGGATGGCCGGCGCTCGGTGGATTGGTCGCGGCAACCATTGTCGGCTTTGTGGTTGGGATAAGCCCTTCGACGATGATCGATACGCCAGCCGCCGCGCTGTTTGACCAATCTGACACGCTGGCTCTTTATGACGCAGACATGAGCGGGCTGGGCTGGGACATGGATGAGGGATGAGATTATGAGTGACGCGGGCGAAGGAAAAAGGCGCTGGGGCTGGGGGCGTGTGGTGTTGATTGCATCGCTGGCGCTCAATCTGGCGGTTGTCGGAGTTGTGGCGGGGGCGGCGCTGCGTTTTGGCGGGGACCGGCATGACCGGCACAGTGGTGATTTTTCCGTCCCCTACATCCGTGCGCTCAGTCCGATTGACCGTCGCGCAATTGGCAAAGAACTGCGCCGCGCACATGACGGCGCGGCGACCGGCATAGCGGCCCGAGGCGCTCTCTTTACACAAATGAGTGAAGCC
>RCNE010000310.1_pt1 | contig 26358 bp, 26 predicted proteins | sample 2041361 | NCBI WGS metagenome assembly RCNE01 (sample SAMN09708229, study PRJNA481090) | Marine sediment metagenome, whole genome shotgun sequencing project. | reverse complement strand
TCAGATAGTATTTTGTTTTTTTCTTGATTATTTATAAAAGCCCTTGCTTGTTGATTTAATTGATCTTCAATTTTATTGCCGGTATAAGCTTCATTCCTGAGTTTAGGACAGGATATAGATGCACAGTTTATTGCAAAGTGCATCCGAGGTTCATTAAAAAACTTACGAAGAATACCATGTTCAATATTGTTGAGGTCATAAGTTTGGTCTTCAATTTTTATTGACTTAATATCCCAAACTGAATTCACGAAGGGTATCCCGTTTTTAATGTTGTTAATACTGGTCAATGGGTAATTTCTTATTATTAGTCGTATGGTAAAAACATTATATGCATTTATCCAATAAGCCAACTGTTCATCCTTTGTCCAGTTTTGATCATTTGGATGATTTGTTGAAATCAGATCTATATACCGATTCAATTTCAAACTATCCTTGATTAACCCTTGGTAATCTACCCAACCATCAGAATCGACATACGATTGCAATAGGCTATCCCAAATTTCATGGGAAATAGCTTGAGATTCCGACTGAACTTTTGACACCCCATTACACCCTGTCATTAATGAGGTTGTGGCTACAACCATTAAGACCAGCTTCTTTTTGAGAAAAATAACGATCATGATTTACTACTATTTTGGATACCAACTGAACCAACCTCCAGTTGTGGTATTTTTTGTTTTTTCGGCCTACTCGAGCAAGCTTGCCAGCACACCAAAACAAAAAACCCACAAAATTTGGTGGGTTTTGCTTTTGCTAGTGACCTGGCTGGGATTAACTTCACTTCGTTCGTTGGATCCAGCGCTCCCGAGTTGCAAATGTGAAATCGAGAGTTATTTTGTAATTTGTCTTTTGGAATTTTTGTTTTTCAGCATAAAGGCTGGGGTTAACTTCACTTCGTTCGTTGGACCCAGCGCTCCCGAGTTGCAAATGCAAAACCCGGACAACCTCCGGTTGCGGGTATTTTTATTTCTCCACAATACCCGAGCGAGCTCGCTATTGCTTCGAAATAAAAAACCACCTCTTGCGAGGCGGGTTTTGCGCTTGTTAGTGACCTGGCTGGGGCTCGAACCCAGGACCCTCTCCTTAAAAGGGAGATGCTCTACCAACTGAGCTACCAGGTCATAATTATATTTGTTTTCGAATACCATAAACAAAAACGGTATAAGCGGCTGCAAATATACTATCATTAATTAATTTTTCAAGATCATTTAAAGATTAATTTGGGTTTTCTTTGAAATCCCTTATAATTAATACATTTTTACCAAAAGTTTGAAAATGAAAGTAGTCCTTATAGGATATATGGGTAGTGGGAAAACTACAGTTGGGAAGCTACTCACAGAGGAGTTGAAATTTGATTTCATTGATTTGGATGATTATATTGAGACCAGTTTAAATGATACGATAGCACACATTTTTGAGACCAAAGGAGAAGTTTATTTTAGAAAAAAAGAGAGCGAATTGTTGAATGAGATACTTGATGACAATCGTGATTTGGTAATAGCATTAGGAGGAGGAACACCTTGCTACGGTTTCAATATGGATACAATTCTTCAAAAAACAAACCTGGTTTTTTATCTTAAATTATCTATTGCTTCATTGATAGAAAGACTTTATAAGGAGAAGGAACACAGGCCTTTAATTTCTCACCTTAAAGACGAGGATTTACCTGAGTTTGTAGGGAAACATCTTTTCGAAAGGGGCGTTTATTATTCACGTGCCAATTACACGGTCACTGGAGATCATAAGGATTCAGAATTAGTAAAAGAAGAAATAGTAGCTTTACTCCCCTAAATAAATAGCATCATTTTTTGCCTTAAATTCTACTTTAACATGTTCCTGCAAGGAGGTAGATAGAGAAATGCCTTTAAAATCTGCTTTAACAGGATATTTTTTATGGTTTCTATTTACCAGGACAGCAGTCTTTAATTGTTTTAATGGGGTTTTTAGAAAATGGTGTACCCCATAAATAAGGGTAGTTCCCGAATTTAAAACATCGTCAACAAGAACAACAGATTTGTTTTTATATTCACTTTCCGGAATAGACATTGTAACCCCGCTTTTAATGGGATCTTTTTTGTCCATCATTACCTTACATAATACAATTTCAGCTGTAGTTATATCTTTGAGAACGGTCTGTAATTTTTTTGCAAAATTTAAGCCTCCCCCCACAATTCCTGCGATTATAATCTTTTTCTCAGATACATTGGTCTCATAAATCTGATAGGCAATCCTTCTGATTTTATGTTGAATCTGTACGTGTGAAAGTATTTTATTTTGCATAATGGCGCCAAATTATTTTTCAAAGATAAAAAACAGTTCCTTATCTTTTCTTGGTGGTATAGAGTTGTTCGCCCGCTCCAACACTTTTATAGTAAATATAGTATGAAATAATTCTTCATATTCCTTTAAGCTACCTCCAAAAGGAGGACCGTTAATGGTAAATGGAAAGTCAAATAAAACTCCGACTAGTCTACCACCAGGTTTTAAAAGCTGAAACATTTTTTGCACATAATTTTCGCGAAGCTTTGGATTTAAAGCACAGAAAAAAGTTTGTTCTATGATCAAGTCGAAATCCTTCCCCTCCAGATTAAAAAAATCTCCATATATTAATTGACTGTCCGGAATTTCGGGAATTTCTGCCTTTATTTTATCCAAAGGCTGCCTGGCAATATCGATGACATGAACATTTCTAAAACCGGAAATGTAGAGATAAACTACTTCATAACCATTACCAGCTCCAGGAACCAATATCTTCAGGGATTTATTTTCAAGTTGATCGATATATTCTTTGAGTGGAGAGGACACGGAACCTATATCCCAACCCAAAGTATTACTGGCATAGCGCCTTTCCCAAAAGTCTTTATTCAGATTCATCCAGATATTCGTCTATATCCCGCCTTTCTTTTTTGGTAGGTCGGCCTTCGCCTTTTTGTCTATAATGATTTTTATTTAATTGCATTAGCTTGTGGTTTTCAAATACTTCCTTCGGAGTGGTATCCTTTCTATAAATATCCACCAGTTTTGCACTTACGCGGCCGGAGGGTAGATCCAGGACACTAAGTTCATAATTAATTTGATTTTTACGTACAATAATTTCATCCAGCTTATAGACTTCTCTTGAAGGTTTAACCGTTTTATCATTTAATCGCACATGCCCTTTTTTACAAGCTTCAGCAGCCATATTTCGGGACTTATAATAACGAGTACTCCATAAATACTTATCTATTCGCATTTAAAATAAAAATCTTTGTTAACGACTCAAACAAAAATAGTGGAAAATTGTATCTTGCGGGCTTCAAAAGAAGATCTATGAAAGAAAAAGGAGTAATACTCTTTATTGCGGTATTGACTATTTTATCCTCTTGTAATAATGATGATGAGGTAAATGCTGTAGCTGCACCGCCAAGGTCCATGGCTGAGGTTGAGGCTGAAAATGATGCAACAATTATAGAATACTTACAAACGCATTATTATAACTATGAAGAATTTGAGAATCCGGCTCCGGATTTTAATTATGAGATAGTTTTGGATACTATTGCCGGTCTAACCGAAGATAAAATTCCTCTGATAGATCAGGTCTCTAGTATGACTATTCCAGTTTCCTCCGAAACATTTTTTTTGGATGAGGATGAAACCGTGGATAATACTCTGTATTATGTAGCAGCACGCGTTGGAACAGGTGGGAGTCCAACGGTATCAGATTCAACCCTTGTTAAATTTCAAGGTCAATCACTTTCCGGTGAAATTTTTGACAGTAATACTACATATACCTGGCAATACATGCCATTTTTCCTTAGGGGATACGCTGCCGGAATTTCGAATTTTAATGTAGGTGGAGATATTATTTCTAATCCCGATGGCACAACGGAAATTACCGGTAGTGGTATTGGATTGATGTTTCTTCCTTCCGGATTGGCATATTTTAATAACCCGCCACAAGGCAGTGGAATCGCCCCTTACGAGGTACTTGTTTTTCAGGTAAATACAGGTTTATATATTGAAAATACGGATTATGACAATGATGGAGTACCTTCCATGATTGAGGATTTGAATAGCAATGGAAATCTTTCTGATGACAATACCGATGAAAGTCAGGAACTGTCATCAGGATTAGGGTTTGTGCCTAATCATTTAGATGTTGATGACGATCAGGATGGGATACTTACCAGAGATGAAATTGTTATAGACAGTCAAGGAATTATTTCATTTCCTGACTCTGATGGAGACGGGATCCCTGATTATCTGGATGCAGATAGTTAATTGGAAAAATTATTTCATAAAAAAGCCCACAAATCTGTGGGCTTTTTTATATATATGTTTAGAATCAGAATTTAAAAGATAAACTAAAAATAACCTGATCAGCTCTTGTATCTACCCTACTTTCCGGTAAAGAGGTAATATTTGTGTTAACAAAAGTGGCTATATTTTCACCAAAACCCGTTTCATACCTTATCTCCAGTCCAATTCTTCCCAAATTAACTCCTGCTCCAACATTCAATCCCACAGTAAAATCGTTTTCTATATTATCTATGGAGATATCGCTGAACTTTGAATTTAATAAGTATTGAAAAGAAGGGCCAATAAAAATATTTAAAGGGCCAATTATCCTCCAACCTCCTAAAATAGGTACATCCAATTTGTCTATTTTAAGGTCACCATCGCTATATCCCGATTTTGTGTGGGTATAAACCAATTCAGGACGCAGATAAAATTTATCTCCCATTTTTCCATACAATCCAATGTGATAACCGACATTTGCATCCGGATTTTGCAGCGCTTCCCCAATAGCTTCTAGATATTCTCCGTTGGAACTATAGTTTAGTCCGGCTTTAATACCAAAACCAGGTTTTTTTTGAGCATAAGTTGACAAACAACCTATAGAAAATAGGATAATTACAAGCGTATTTTTCATAATGTTCGTGTTTTATTGGCATTGTGGTATCAAATAGAGCACCACTAGTTTTTATGCCTTTCTTTTTAGTACCCCTAAAACGGCCTTTTCTATGGCTTTATTATCCAAACCATATTTTTCCATTAATTGATCGGGTGTTCCGCTTTCGCCAAAGGTATCCTGAGTGGCAATAAACTCTTGAGGTACAGGATAATTGGTAGTTAAAGTCCTTGCCACACTTTCTCCAAGTCCACCCAGATAATTATGCTCTTCTGCAGTTACTACAGCACCAGTCTTTTGTGCTGATTTAATTATGGCTTCCTCATCTAAGGGCTTAATAGTATGTATATTAATTACCTCAGCTGAAATACCCTTACTTTCCAGGTTTTCAGCAGCAATTAGAGATTGCCAGACTAAGTGTCCTGTGGCTATTATGGTAACATCAGTACCTTCATTTAGAAGTAGTGCTTTTCCTATCTCAAAATTCTGATCTGGAGGAGTAAAATTAGCTACGGCAGGCCTTCCAAATCTTAAATATACTGGCCCCTCATGTTCTGCAATGGCTATCGTAGCTGCTTTTGTCTGATTAAAATCACAGGGATTAATGACCGTCATCCCGGGTAACATTTTCATTAACCCAATATCTTCCAGAATCTGGTGTGTTGCTCCATCTTCACCAAGGGTTATCCCCGCATGTGAAGCACATATTTTTACGTTCTTACCGGAATAAGCTATAGACTGTCTGATTTGATCATATACTCTGCCCGTAGAAAAGTTCGCAAAAGTACCTGTGAAAGGGATATATCCCCCAATGGTAAGTCCGGCTGCAATACCCATCATATTCGCCTCTGCGATTCCAACCTGAAAAAAACGTTCAGGATTTTCATTAATGAATTCCTGAATTTTAAGAGAACCTACCAAATCAGCACAAAGAGCTACTACTTTTGGATTTGTACGACCTAGTTCGGTCATACCAGCTCCGTAACCACTTCTTGTGTCCTTTTTTCCTTGATCTATATACTTTTTCATTAATTCTATTTTTCGTATTCAGGATTAATAGTCCCCGAGTGTTTCCGGATTCTGACTTAATGCAATTTCTAATTGTTCATCATTGGGTGCTTTACCATGCCATGCATGTGTATGCATCATAAAATCTACTCCATTACCCATTACAGTATCCATGATTACACAAACCGGTTTACCTTTACCCGTTCTTTGCTTCGCTTCTTTAAGCCCTTGGATAACTTCCTCCAGGTCATTCCCATTCTTAATTTCCATAGTATCCCATCCAAAAGCTTCAAACTTTTTATTTAAGTCACCCATAGGTAGTACATCAGTGGTGGCACCATCAATTTGTTGACCATTATGATCAATGGTGGCTATTAAGTTATCAACCTTATTTCCCGCAGCATACATAATCGCTTCCCAGTTCTGGCCTTCTTGCAATTCGCCGTCTCCATGCAGACTATATATCAGGTGTTCATCCTTATTTAATTTTTTTGCCAATGCTGCCCCAATAGCAACAGACATACCCTGTCCTAAAGAGCCGGAAGCAATACGCACTCCTGGCAGCCCTTCATGTGTGGCAGGATGACCTTGCAGGCGAGAGTTCAATAATCTAAATGTTTGTAATTCTTCAATCGGGAAGTAACCACGCCTGGCCAGTACACTGTAAAAAAGTGGAGAAATATGGCCGTTGGATAAAAAGAACAGATCTTCATCACGTCCATTCATATCAAAACCTTCTTTTAAGTCCATGATTTCATTGTACAAGGCTACCATAAATTCTGTACATCCCAAAGAGCCTCCCGGGTGGCCGGAATTTACTTTATGCACCATACGTACAATGTCTCGGCGAACTTGTGAAACGAGGTCCTGCAATTCCTTTATTTCTGACATTTTATCTCTGATTTATCAGCATCAAATGTAGTGGCAAACTTTTGCTTCCGCAAGAGTAGTTATAATATTTTATTAACGTTAATACCCTTTGCAGAACTTTATTTTTTTGTTAAGTATTTTATGCAAGTCAGTTGAGTATATTTGCCTTTGAATTCTTGCTTTGAAGTTTAAATTAGAACATACAGATTCTGGAACACAGGCCCGCGCGGCAGAAATAATAACAGACCACGGTGTAATTAAGACTCCAATATTTATGCCAGTGGGAACGGCAGGGTCCGTAAAAGGTGTACATCAGAGAGAACTTCGAGATGAAATTGATCCCGATATTATTTTAGGTAATACCTACCATTTATTTTTAAGGCCAAAAATTTCGATTTTAGAACAGGCAGGCGGGATTCATAAGTTTATGGGTTGGGATAGAAATATTCTTACTGACAGTGGGGGTTACCAGGTATACTCCCTGTCTGCCAACAGGAAAATAAAGGAAGAAGGGGTAAAGTTCAAATCTCATATTGATGGCTCTTTGCATATGTTCACTCCTGAAAATGTTATGGAAATCCAAAGGTCAATTGGCGCGGATATTATTATGGCCTTTGACGAGTGTACACCATATCCATGTGATTACGATTATGCAAAAAAATCTATGAACATGACCCACAGATGGTTAGACAGGTGCATAAAACATTTGGATAAGATTCCAAATAAATATGGCTACTCACAGTCGTTCTTTCCAATTGTACAGGGATCTACTTATAAGGACCTGCGGATTCAATCTGCGGAGTATATTGCAAATGCCGGGGCAGAAGGCAATGCCATAGGGGGTCTATCTGTTGGAGAACCGGCGGAGGAAATGTACGCTATGACCGAAGTAGTTTGTAATATTCTACCTAAGGATAAACCGCGATACCTAATGGGTGTGGGAACGCCAATTAATATTTTAGAGAATATTGCGTTAGGAATAGATATGTTTGATTGCGTTATGCCTACAAGAAATGCAAGGAATGGCATGTTATTTACCGCACATGGGACTATTAATATAAAAAATAAAAAATGGGAAAATGATTTTTCCATAATTGATGAAGAGGGAACTACCTTTGTTGATAAAGAATATACTAAGGCATATTTACGTCATTTATTTGCGGCGAATGAATATTTGGGGAAACAAATTGCCACTATTCACAACCTTGGTTTTTATATGCGATTAGTTAGGGAGGCCAGAAAACATATTTTGAAAGGATCTTTTTCAAACTGGAAAGATCAGATGGTTCAGCAGATGGATAAGAGGTTATAAGCATGACAATTATAGACAAATACATACTAAAACAGTATCTGACCACTTTTGGAACGATGTTGTTGCTGTTTGTGCCTATTGGCATCATGCTTAATCTGGCCGAGCAGATAGGGAAGATGATCGACAATGAAGCTCCTCTGAATGAAATACTTATTTACTATCTCAACTTTACGATATACATTGGTAGTTTGTTGTTTCCGATCTTTTTGTTCTTATCAATTATTTTCTTTACATCCAAATTGGCCAATAATACTGAAATAGTGGCCATTTTAAGTTCTGGTGTTTCGTATAACCGCTTTTTGAGACCCTACTGGATAGGGGCAAGTATAATTGCAGTGATGATGTTTTTTATGGGAATGTTCATAGTACCTAATGCGAGCAAGAGGTACAATGAGTTTAAGTTTGAATATTTAAAAAGAGGTAATAAAGATCGGGTAACCAGTAATATTTTTAACCAAATGAATGAGAATGATTTTATTTATGTCAGTAGTTTTGATCCCGCAAGAAGGATAGGTTATAATTTTACTTTTGAACACTTTAATGATCAAAATCAACTGGATTATAAGATATCTGCAAGTAATATTCGTTGGGTACCAAAAGACAGCTTATATAGATTAACGTCATATACCAAGCGGAAGATAAGGGCAAATACTGAGATCATTGAGAAAAAAAGAAGACTGGATACTTTATTTATATTTAATATTGAAGACTTAACCCCGGTTTCCTATGTAGCCGAGACCAAAAATTTATTTGAACTTGATGAATTTATCGAGGTTCAGAAGAATAAAGGAGCATCAAATATAAATACTTACATATTAGTAAAATACAGACGGTGGGCACTACCAATTACCGCATTTATTCTTACCGTTATTGGGGTGGCTGTTTCTTCGGTGAAACGCCGCGGTGGGATGGGTGTAAACCTTGCCTTTGGAATTGGGGTTGCCTTTATTTATATATTTTTTGATAAAGTTTTTGGTACTCTGGCTGAGCAATCTGGCTTTTCTCCTTTACTGGCCGTAATAATACCTAATCTGGTATTTGGTATTTTGGGATTTTATTTGCTTAGAAATGCCAAACGATAGGTTAAAAAAATACCGGCATCTTCACTTGATTTTGCTATTTGGGGCTTTACAGTAATACTTGAGAAGATAAGTTCAATAGATGCAATGCCTTTGGTATCGAATGCTAATCACATCTTCTTTAGTTAGTAGTTTTCCATTTTTATCCTGACCCCTGTAAGTACGGCTTATGCTTTTATTGCCACAATAAAAGTTATGAGACTCATCAGTCCCTATGCGGATATGCTAACTATAAATTTAGAATCAATTTATTGCGTTTTTCCGGCGCTTTTAATCTTTGGGCAAAGTGAGAATATGAGTCAGCTTTTTTATATTGGAACTCTAATTATAATTGCTAATGGTATCTAAAGGAATAGGGAAAAATCAAAATATAAAAATGGATTAAGATGTATGGTTTCGTGATGTGTTTATTAATTTAATGTATAAGACGACATAAAATTTTATATTTGTTCAGACAATCAAACTAATGCCATCTTTATAAGTGGCAAAAACCTTTTTTAATGGAATATTTGGAATTTGAACTTCCTATTAAGGAATTGGTAGAGCAATTGGAAAAATGCCAGATTATTGGCGAGGAGAGTGAAGTTGATGTAACTGAAACCTGCCGGCAAATTGAAAAAAAATTGGACGAAACACGGAAAGATATCTATAAAAATCTTTCGGCGTGGCAGAGGGTACAACTTTCAAGACATCCAAACAGACCTTATACTTTGGATTATATTAAAGCCATTTGTGGGGATACCTTTTTAGAATTACATGGTGATAGAAATGTGAAAGATGACAAGGCCATGATAGGTGGTCTGGGCAAAATTGGCGACCAAAGTTATATGTTTATTGGCCAACAGAAGGGATATAATACCAAGACCAGACAGTACAGGAATTTCGGGATGGCCAATCCTGAAGGATATAGGAAAGCGCTCAGACTTATGAGATCTGCTGAAAAATTTGGAATCCCTGTTGTTAGTTTAATAGACACTCCCGGAGCTTATCCCGGTATTGAAGCAGAAAAGCGAGGACAAGGGGAAGCTATAGCCAGAAATATACTAGAAATGACCCGCCTTAAAGTACCAATTATTGTGGTGATAATAGGAGAAGGTGCTTCTGGTGGTGCTCTGGGAATAGGAGTAGGGGACAAGGTTTTGATGCTCGAAAATACCTGGTATTCTGTTATATCACCGGAATCCTGTTCTTCAATTTTATGGAGAAGTTGGGAGTACAAGGAAATTGCCGCTGAGGCATTAAAACTCACGGCAACAGATATGAAAAAATTAAAACTGATTGATGAGATTGTTCGGGAACCATCTGGGGGTGCTCATAGCAATAGAGAAAAAACTTTTGAAATTGTCAAAAATAAAATTGCTAAGAATTATGAGGATCTCAAAAAGTTATCACCAAAGGAATTAGTTACCGCCCGAATGAATAAATATGCAAATATGGGTGTATTTAACGGCTAATAAGCGTTTTTATCAGGATAAGGAAAATCCGGGGAATTCATTCTTCGGATTTTTTACGTTATCAACACAATTTCGTAACTTATCAACATACTAATTGTTAATTAACTGTTGATATCCGAAAACCTTAATTTAAAGTTAACTTAAGGTTAATTGCATACTTTTACACCCATGGAAAAACCCAGTCCAATTATTGGTCATAAAATAGGCAAGCCAGCAATCATCAACCTTGAGAAGGGTAAAATACCCCCTCAAGCAGTTGATTTAGAGGAGGTTGTGCTTGGTGCAATGATGATTGATAAGAAAGGAGTGGATGAGGTTATTGACATTTTACATCCTGATGCGTTTTATAAAGATGCACATAGTTATATATACGAAGCTATCTTTAAATTGTTCGAAAGTTCGGAACCGGTGGATTTATTAACCGTTTCCAGCCAACTACGGAAGGATGAGCGACTTGAGTCTGTAGGTGGAGATTTTTATTTAATAAGATTGACTCAAAAAGTAGCTTCATCCGCACATATTGAGTTCCATGCAAGGATTATTCTTCAAAAATATATTCAGCGTAGCCTTATTAAAATTTCAAGCGAAATTATTGAAGATGCTTATACAGATTCTACTGATGTTTTTGACCTCCTAGATAGCGCAGAAGCAAAATTATATGAAGTTACACAAGGAAATTTAAAGCGTTCTGCTGAAACAGCTCAAAACCTGGTGATACAGGCCAAAAAGAAAATTGAAGAAATATCAAATAAGGATGGATTAAGTGGAATTCCTTCTGGTTTTGATAAGGTAGACAGACTTACATCTGGATGGCAGCCAAGTGATTTGATAATTATAGCTGCCCGACCTGGTATGGGTAAGACTGCGCTCACTCTCTCAATGGCAAGAAATATGGCTGTCAATTCCAATATCCCTGTAGCCTTTTTCTCTTTGGAGATGTCTTCGATTCAATTAATCACCAGGCTCATATCCTCAGAAACAGGTTTGCCATCCGAGAAACTTAGAACGGGAAGACTGGAAAAACATGAATGGGAACAATTAAATGTAAAAGTAAAAGCACTTGAAAAAGCTCCCTTATTTATCGACGATACGCCCTCACTATCCATTTTTGATCTTAGGGCAAAAGCGAGAAGATTAGCATCACAACATAATATTAAACTTATAGTTCTTGATTATTTGCAACTAATGACAGCGGGTGGCAGCCAAAAAGGTGGAAATAGGGAACAGGAAATTTCAACTATTTCGAGAAATTTAAAAGCTCTGGCAAAAGAATTAAATGTTCCGGTAATTGCTTTGTCTCAGCTGTCAAGGGCAGTGGAAACACGTGGAGGTAGTAAAAGACCTATCTTGTCTGATCTCCGTGAATCTGGTGCTATTGAGCAGGATGCGGATATCGTTTCCTTTATTTATCGCCCCGAATACTATAAAATTGACGAATGGGATGATGAAGAGCGAACTCCTACTCAGGGACAGGCAGAGTTTATTGTAGCTAAACACAGGAATGGTGGTTTAGATAATATTAGGTTAAAGTTCATTGCACAACTGGGTAAATTTGATAACTTGGATGACTTTGATTCACCATTTGAGTTTCAGTCAAAGATGAATATAGATGGGGATAATCCATTCATTACAAAAAATCTACCAAACGCCGAAGAAGCTTTTGGAAGTGCTATGAATGAGGATTCCGATGTAGACCCGAATGACAATGATGTACCTTTTTAAAACCTGCTTACTCCAAATTAGGAAACCTGCCACTACAACCTTTCTGATACTAATACTATTTCTTTTTTGTGCTTCCTTTCAATCCAGAGCTTCTACAATTCTCATCCCTATGGATGCGGAAAGTCAGGAAAACCATCTAAAGGCATACGGCATTACCTACTGGGTATTAACCAAACAACAAAAGGTACAATGGTTACTCAACTACAGGGGAGGGTCATTTTTATTGCCCGATGGGGAAAGTATCAGGAAAGAGTGCCAGATTCGGGGTGTTACCTTTGAAATCTTGTCAGACGGACAGACACAATCAATTTTGGATGGGATAAGTAGCCCGTCTAAAAATCAGGAAGCGGTGATTCTTGAGAAAGCACCAAAAATAGCGGTCTACTCACCCAAGAATAATCAGCCCTGGGATGATGCAGTAACCATGGCATTGACCTATGCGGAAATTCCTTATAGCACTATTTACGACGACGAAGTGCTTGATAATAAACTTGTTTTATATGATTGGCTTCATTTGCATCATGAAGATTTTACAGGACAATATGGTAAATTTTATGGAGCTTACAGGGCGGCTCCATGGTATATTGAAGGAAAGCAGGAGGCTGAGGCGTTAGCGGCAAAGCTTGGATTCAAGAAGGTATCAGAAGAAAAAAGAGCGGTTGTACTTAAAATAAGAAATTATGTAATTGGTGGAGGATTTATGTTCGCGATGTGCTCGGCAACAGATAGTTTCGATATTGTCCTCGCTGCTGATGGAGCTGATATTTGTGAACCAATGTTTGATGGGGATCCGTCAGATGCTAATTATCAAAGCAAGTTGGATTTAAAAAAGACCTTTGCCTTTACTAATTTTACATTAGAAAGAAACCCATTACGCTATGAATTTTCATCTATTGATATGACCAGTAAACGCAGCAACGTTGCAAAAGAAACTGATTATTTTAGCTTGATGGATTTTTCAGCAAAATGGGACCCTGTTCCAACTATGCTATGCCAGAATCACACCTCTTTGGTTAAAGGTTTTATGGGGCAGACAACAGCTTTTGCCAGAGATGAAGTTAAGGCAACTGTACTGGTCTTAGGAGAAAATAAAATTAATGGTGAAGCACGTTATATTCATGGTATAAAGGGTAAAGGATTTTTTACTTTTTATGGAGGACATGATCCGGAAGACTACCAGCATAGGGTAGGGGATCCTAAAACTGAATTGGAACTTCATCCAAATTCACCCGGCTACCGGCTTATTTTAAATAATGTTCTATTTCCGGCAGCACGCAAGAAAAAACAAAAGACCTAGCTTTTATCCTTTATTAATTTTTCCAGAATGTGCTCTACCCCAAAGTCGTCATTGCTCAAGGTCATGTAATTTGAAGCTTTTAATACATTTGGATGTGAATTAGCCATAGCAAAACTATATTTTGCCAGAGCAAGCATTTCCAGGTCGTTATTGTAGTCACCAAATACCAGAGTTTCTTCAGGACTAATGCCGTGTTGCTCCTGTATCTTCTTTAACGCAAAACCCTTATGTGCATTTATATGAGATAAATCTACCCAGTTTTCACCGGAGACTTTGACCATAAGTTTGCGTTCCAGGTGTTTTACAGCCGGATATATATATTTTTCCGAGCCTCCATAGTGATATACAGCAATTTTAATTATTTCGTCATCAAACTTCTGCAGATCGTCTAAAATCGCATATTTGGTATAGTACTCTTTAAGAGTATTAATAAATTTTGGAGAGTTACCAAGTATATAGGCGTTATGTTTACTACATAATACAGGGAATGCCCCGTCAATCTGACCTAAAACTTCAAGAATGACATTCTTTGAAACTGGATCCAAAGGAGTCGAAATCAGTTCCTGATCATTGTGCATAACCAATCCTCCATTCTCAGCGATGATAATTATTTCACTTTGTATTTGACTTAGTTTCTCAGCAATACTGTTGTATTGGCGGCCACTGGCCGCTACAAAAAGGATTTCTCTTTTTTTTAATTCCTCATACAATTCAAAAAAATGCTGACTAACTACATGTCTGGAATTTAATAGTGTTCCATCCATATCTGTAACTACCATTTTAATCGCCGATAAATTCATATTACTGGTTGTAGAGCGCAAAGGTATTTTTTATGTTTAAATTACTGGTAAATTTCATGAAGTTTTACACTAACATATACTGAGATGAATATTTATCAAAAAGAAATACGATTAAAACCCTATAAGCGAGGTTTTCATTTAATTACGGAGACAATAAAAGAAAGCTTTCCAGAATTACAAGGGATAAAGATGGGCATCCTGAATGTGTTCATAAAGCATACATCAGCAAGTTTAACTATTAATGAAAATGCTGACCCAACGGTGCGTTCAGATTTTGAGGCACATATGAATATCATGGTACCTGAGGATGCGCCATATTATGCACATACCTTTGAAGGATCCGATGATATGCCGGCTCATATAAAAGCTTCTCTAATGGGGTCATCAATTCAAATTCCGATTAGCAGAGGACAGTTAAATCTGGGCATTTGGCAAGGGATATATTTATGCGAACACAGAAATAACGCTTCGGGTCGTAGTTTGATCCTAAGCTGTTTTGGTAGTTAACTTTTAGTAAGTAGTATAAAAAAAGCCCTGACGGTTTGAGTCAGGGCTTTAGAGCGAGAATTCTTTTTACTATTTTACCTTATCCACAATGGCTTTAAAGGCATCTGGGTGGTTCATTGCCAAATCTGCAAGGACTTTTCTATTAAGTTCTATTTTGTTGGCTTTTACTTTACCCATAAATTGCGAATAAGACATTCCATGTAATCTTGCACCTGCATTAATACGGGTGATCCATAGTGCACGGAAATTTCTTTTCTTATTTCTACGGTCTCTATAAGCATATACCATTGCTTTTTCCACCGCATTTTTGGCTACTGTCCAGACGTTTTTACGTCTTCCAAAGTAACCTTTAGCTTGCTTCATCACCTTTTTTCTTCTGGCTCTGGAAGCGACTGAATTTACTGATCTTGGCATTTTTTTACATTTTTTTTTGTAGTAGGCGGTTCAAAGAATTATTCTAAAAACACTTTTATAAGCCCAACTCCACGGTTAATACTGATTACCTAAAGGTCAATTTATTTTAAACCTAATTGTCCCTTAATATTTGCAACATCAGAGTCATGTACTAATGTCGAATGCGTTAGCTTAAGCTTGCGCTTTTTAGATTTCTTTGTCAAAATGTGACTCTTAAAAGCATGCTTTCTTTTAATTTTACCAGAGCCCGTAAGCTTAAACCGCTTTTTGGCACTGGATTTTGTTTTCATCTTAGGCATTTTCTTCCTATTTTTTTATTAATCTCGCTTCTTTTCTTTCTTATTTTTTGGTCTTAGGAGATATGAACATTGTCATTCGCTTTCCTTCAAGTCTTGGCATCTGCTCAACCTTGCCAAATTCTTCCAATTCCTGTGCTAGTTTCAATAAGAGTATTTCTCCCTTATCCTTATAAACTATAGATCTTCCTTTAAAAAAAACATAGGCTTTTAATTTAGCTCCGTCCTTAAGAAACTTTTCGGCATGTTTCTTTTTAAATTCATAATCGTGATCATCTGTATTGGGCCCAAATCTAATTTCTTTTACGATTACTTTAGTAGCCTTTGCCTTCATTACCTTTTCTCGCTTTTTCTGCTCGTAAAGGAATTTTTTGTAATCTATTATCTTACATACTGGTGGATCCGCTTTAGGGGAAATTTCCACCAAATCCAGACCTTGTTCTTCTGAAAGAGCAATAGCTTTATCAATGGGAAATACTCCCACTTCAACGTTATCACCTACCAAGCGAACACTTGGTGACGTAATTTTTTCATTGATTTTGTGAGGATTCTTGTTTTCCCTCCGAGGTTGGGGCCTAAATCTTCTTCGTATTGCTATGGCTAATATATTTAATTAAACGTTATTATTCTTAAAACGACTTTAATGTACTACTTATTTCCTTTTCGACCAAGTTTGCAAATTCATTTAGACTAAGCATTCCCAAGTCTTCACCCCCGTGCTTGCGGACCGAAATTGTATTTTGTGCCTCTTCATTTTCACCTACGATAAGCATAAATGGTATTTTATTCATTTCTGCCTCTCGTATTTTCTTTCCTACTGTCTCGTTCCTAACATCAATGAGCGCGCGAATTTCGTCATTTTCCAATGAATTTAAAACTTTTTCCGCATATTTTTCATGTTTCTCACTTACCGGCAGAATAATAGCCTGATCTGGTGTGAGCCATAATGGAAAATTTCCTCCGGTATGTTCAAGTAACAAGGCTACAAATCGTTCCATGCTGCCAAAAGGCGCCCTGTGAATCATAACAGGTCTGTGTGCCTGATTGTCACTGCCTTTATAAGTAAGATCAAAGCGCTCTGGAAGATTGTAATCCACTTGAATTGTTCCCAATTGCCAATTTCTTCCAAGGGCATCTTTGACCATGAAATCTAATTTAGGACCGTAAAAAGCGGCTTCACCTTTTTCAATTACGAAATTCAAATTTTTTTCTTCAGCGGCGTTAATGATTGCCTTTTCTGCTTTGTCCCAGTTTTCTATAGAACCAATATATTTTTCCGGCTTTTCCGGATCTCTTAGAGATACCTGAGCGGTAAAATTTTCAAAGCCTAATGAGCCTAAAACATAGAGTGAAAGGTCAATCACATTTATAAATTCCTGATGTAACTGATCCGGTGTGCAAAATATATGTGCATCATCTTGTGTAAAACCCCTTACCCGTGTAAGTCCGTGTAGTTCGCCACTTTGTTCATAACGATAAACCGTGCCAAATTCAGCAAAACGTTTTGGGAGTTCCCTGTAGCTCAACGGTTTGAAATTAAATATTTCGCAGTGGTGGGGACAATTCATTGGTTTTAACAAAAATTCCTCATCTTCCTTAGGGGTATGAATAGGCTGAAAACTGTCTTCTCCATATTTGTCATAATGTCCGGAAGTGACATATAATTCTTTTTGCCCAATATGGGGAGTAATTACCATTTCGTAACCAGCCTTTTTTTGAGCTTTCTTCAGGAAATTTTCAAGACGTTCCCGCAAAGCAGCACCCTTTGGAAGCCATAGTGGCAAACCTTGTCCCACTTTTTTAGAAAAAGTAAATAATTCCAATTCTCTACCTAACTTCCTATGATCTCTTTTCTTGGCTTCTTCAAGTAATTCCAGATATTCTGTTAGTTCTTTTTGCTTTGGAAAGGAAATGCCGTAAACACGTGTGAGTTGCGTTTTATTCTCATCACCCCGCCAATAGGCTCCTGCAACATTCATTATTTTAATAGCCTTTACGATACCCGTATTTGGGATATGACCGCCCCTGCATAAATCGGTAAAGGTATCATGATCACAAAATGTAATGCTGCCATCCTCAAGATTTTCAATTAGCTCTACCTTGTATTCATTGCTCTGGCCTTTATAAAATTGTAATGCATCCTTCTTGGAAACTGAACGCATTTTAAAGTCGTGTTTTCCACGGGCAATTTCCAGAGCTTTTTGTTCAATAGCCGGAAAATCTTTTTCAGAAATTGATTGCTCCCCAAAATCAACATCGTAATAAAACCCATTTTCAATAGCTGGACCAATAGTAAGTTTGATTCCAGGGTATAGCTCCTCCAGTGCCTGGGCTATTATGTGTGACGAAGAGTGCCAAAATGCTTTTTTACCTTCTATATTGCTCCAGGTAAATAGGACAAGTTTACCATCTTCATTCAACGATGTGACTGTTTCCACTACGATATCATTGAATTTAGCGGAAATCACATTCCTGGCTAAACCATCACTAATGCTCTTGGCAACGCCTAAAGGAGTAATTCCATTTTCATACTCTTTAACTGTCCCGTCCGGTAGTGTTATTTTAATCATATGCTGTAATGATGATTTAAGTCTGCAAAGATAGCATCTTAGGAATATGAAGGCAAAATATCCCTAAATGATTTTCATTGGATTTAAAACCCCTAATATTTTATTGATTAACTATTTGTTACCGGTAAAAATACCATCCAAAAGTATCTTAATACTATAAAAACCCATAGCTATAGCACCAATGGCCAGAATGCAACCTGCGATAAGTACCGGGATGTATAATGAATGTTCGGTATTTTTGAATGCCTGATACAATACAACAGGTGCAGTAAACATAAGTACAAGTGTATAGGCAAGGAATTTTATTCCCTTAATAATTAATTCTTTGTTCGTTTTCAAACCCGTTTCTTAATCTGTTCCATATTGCCAAAAATAGGAATATTACCCTATATTTAGTTCCTTAAATGGTGTAATTATATGGAAATACAATTACTTGAGCAGGCTAAAAAAGTACTGGAAAAGAACTGGCAGGACGGATTTACTATCCCATGTGAAGGACTATATCCTTTTCAATGGAATTGGGATTCTGGATTCATTGCTTTAGGTTGGGCACACATAGATATGGAAAAAGCGAAGTCTGAATTGAGATATCTGCTCTCCGGTCAGTGGTCCAATGGTTTTCTTCCCCATATTATTTTTCATAACGAGTCCGAATCCTATTTTCCCGGACCGGAGGTACACGCAGCAAACCTAAGTCCTTATTCCTCTGAAATAAAAACATCCGGAATAACACAACCCCCTGTACTGGGATTCGTACTCGAAGAATTATTTACTATTTCCGGAAATACCGAGTTGGATTTTATTTCGGAACTCTACGATAAGGTGTTCTTGTGCCACGACTATTTTTATAAACATAGAGATCCTGAGGATGAATGCCTGGTTTATATATGCCATAATTGGGAAGCAGGTACAGACAATACCCCTGTTTGGGATGATATTTGGAAAGATCTGGATTCACCGGAGTATCAGCTCGAACGCAGGGATACTAAACATGTTGATGCTTCTACCAGGCCCAGTAATCGGGAATATCAACATTACATTCATTTAATTGAGCTATTTAAAGAATGGAAGTATAATGATGCATTAATAGCGGAAAAATGCCCTTTCTTAATCCAGGACCCCTTATTTAATGCCATGCTCATAAGATCTAATGAGAGTATGATACGGTTGGGAACCCTTCTGAAAAAGGTGGATGCTGTAAGGCAATTGAAAGACTGGAATGAAAAGGCTAAAAAAAACTATCAAACCAAATTATATGACCCGGAATTGAAGACATATATCTATTTCAATCTGCGTGCTGGAAGGCCTATGAAATATGTTTCATCATCATCATTTACGCCTTTATTTGCAGGTATTCCCAGTAAGGAAGTGGCAACTGAAATGGCGAATCGATATTTTAGAGAGGGTAGTTTTTCAGGTAAGAATAATACCTTTTTGCTTTGTGCTTCTTTTGATCCGGAAAGTGTGAATTTTGATCCTAAACGGTATTGGAGAGGCCCTGTCTGGATTAATCTAAATTGGATACTTTATCGTGGGTTTAAACGCTATGGAATGGAAGATCTTGCCGATCAAATTAAATCGGATACGCTGTATTTATTGAAAAAACATGGATTTTATGAATATTTCGATCCCAGACGTGATATTCATCAACAGTTAGATGCCGGGTATGGCGGCAATAATTTCTCATGGTCAGCTGCTCTCTATATAGACCTTCTTAAAAATAAACATTAATGAATGGATTAGATTACACAATTGTAGTTATTTATCTCCTGGGGTTTTTAGGGATGGGCTATTTTTTTAAAAACAACAAAGACTCTAAAGACTATTTTTTAGGGGGTAGGAGCATGGGATGGTTCCCACTCAGTCTTTCTACAATGGCTACGCAGTTATCGGCAATTAGTTTTGTTTCTGCTCCTGCATTTGTAGGTCTAAAACTTAATGGAGGGTTAAAGTGGTTAACCTTTGAGTTTGCAGTACCACTTGCCATGTTGTTTATAATGCTTTTCATTATTCCTCCATTATTTCGATCGGGTGTAGTAAGTATATATGAGTTTGTTGAACGCCGATTTGACAGTTCTACACGACTTATTTTGAGTATTGTTTTTCAAATCAGTAGGGCTCTGGGAACAGGGGTTATGGTCTATACCATTGCCATAATTCTGCAAGCCGTTTTAGACATCGATTTTGTATATACCATATTGATAATCAGTGTTATAACTATAATATATTCATGGCAGGGAGGTATGAAGGCAGTGGTATGGGGAGATGCCATCCAAATGATCATCCTATTGGTAGGTTTGTTAACCTGTCTTTTTTATGGCTGGCAATTGTGGCAGGATCATGGGGGTTTGGTTACCGGATTTCCTGAGGAAAGACTGCAGGTAATTAATTTTAACTGGGGGCTTAGTGCGGATGAGGAATATGGATTCTGGCCTATGTTAATCGGAGGATTTTTTCTATATGTATCCTATTACGGTTGCGATCAAACCCAGGCACAACGCATGCTCTCCGCCAAAGATGAACCTACGATACGAAAACTATTGTTGGCAAATGGTTTATTGAGATTCCCTGTTGTCTTCCTTTATTGTATGATGGGATTATTTATTGGCGGACTAGTTATGCTTGCCCCGGATTTCTTGGCGGACATTGGGGCCATGACTCAAAAATACTTTCCGGAGGAATACGCGCTCAATGGCACAAAACCCGATCTGATGATTCCAATTTTCATCATTAAATACCTCCCACATGGGTTTATTGGACTATTAATGGTTGGTATACTGTCTGCAGCTATGTCTTCATTAAGTTCTACCGTAAATTCCTTATCTGCAGTTACTGTGGAGGATTTTTTTAACCGGGGAAAAAAGAAACTGAGCCAGAAAAAATATATGATGATCTCTAAAGGAGCTGTTATTTTTTGGGGAATTGTATGTATGGGATGTTCCTTTCTTTTCGGAGGTAGTAAAAGTGCGGTCATAGAAATAATAAATGCTATAGGTTCTGTTTTTTATGGCCCGGTATTAGCAACTTTCCTTTTAGCAATATTCTCAAAAAGGGTCAATCATATTGGGATGAATACGGGTATTTTAGTTGCAGTAGCTATTAACCTGGTATTTAGCAAGACCATGCAAAACATTTTTAATATTGATTTGGGAATTGATATATTTTGGATCTGGTTAAACTTCACCGGGGTTGCGCTTGCCGTTGTTATAGCTTATTTGGTAAGCTATTTTACGGGAAATCGCAAGGATATTGACACTTTAGAAGTTTCACTGCTTCCTAAAAAAGCCGATTTTTTAAAAAAGGAAGTGTTTATTTTGATCGGCTTCTTCTTTGTAATTTTGATTTTTAGTTATTTTCTCCCACGTATTTTATCCTAAATGACTGTATTACTGATACCAGATAAGTTTAAAGGTTCTTTAACTGCGATAGAAGTTATTGCAGCACTTACCAGAGGGATAAAAAAGATTAAAAAAAATATTGATATACATCACGTAATTGCTTCAGATGGAGGTGATGGTTTTCTCGATGCCATACAACATACCATGGATGTGGAGGAAGTAAGTTGTAGTACAGTAGATCCTTTAGGCAGGAAAATTAGGGCTGCCTATGTATTCAACAAATACACAGACGAAGCGTTTATTGAACTTGCAAAGGCAAGTGGTATGGAATTGCTAAAGGAGGGAGAAAGAAACCCGATGATCACCAGTACTTTGGGAACTGGTTTGCAAATACTCGATGCTATAGAACGGGGCGCAAAAAAGATCTATATTGGCCTGGGAGGTAGTGCTACCAACGATGGAGGAATAGGCATAGCACGGGCCTTAGGGTACAAATTTTTGGATGTAGGCCTAAATATTCTGGTTCCTTCTGGCGAAAGTTTGGAAAAGATTCATACCATAGATGCGTCGGGAGTTCATAAAGATCTAAAACACGTTTCAGTTTTCGCAGTGAATGATGTTAACAATACTTTATATGGTTCTAATGGTGCCGCTTTCGTTTATGCAAAACAAAAAGGGGCGAGTCTTAAGGGCATCGAGCTATTAAATGAAGGTCTGAAACATTTAGATAGGGTAGTGGAGCAACAAATTGGAGAAAATAATGCCCAGGTTCCGGGCTCCGGAGCTGCGGGAGGTGCAGCATATGGAATAAAAACCTTTCTTGGTGGAAAATTTGTTAGTGGGATTAATTTTATGCTGCAGCTTGCGGATATAGACTCTGTATTAAAGAGCGAGAAAATTGATTTGATCATAACCGGTGAAGGAAAAATAGACGAGCAGACGTTTAGTGGTAAGTTAATTCATGGTGTTCTGGAATTTGGCAAAGCCCACTCCATTCCGGTATTGGCCATATGTGGTACCCTCGAGCTGGATAAGGAAATATGTCTTGAAAACGGTCTCCATGAAGTATTGGAAATAAGAGATCCATCAAAACCACTGGCCTTTAATCTGCAAAATGCCGCGACCTTAATTGAAAAAAGTATCTTTCAATTTTTGAGTTCCCGCTAATAAATTTACCTTCAATAATTGGGCTTATTCTATGGTAATACTGCTTTTGTATTCCTGAACAATGGCAAAATACCCCAATGGAAATACATTAGGTTCAACCACGTTATCAGATACGTTTATATTGTCTCTTTCGGTAATGTCAATCACATTCCCCCGAATGGTAGCCACGGGGGTCGCAAAAATACCAGAATCATTAGAGGTTTGCTCAATCAGAAGGCCCATATAATTAAAAAAAGTCTGATCCGCCCCCATTAATCCAATCTCTATTTCCATATTAGGTTCAAAAATTTGATCATAGAAGTACGAAAAACTAAATTGCTGTCCTTTGTAAAATTTATCTTCTGTGACCAGAAATTCACTAAAACTAAAATCGAAAAGATAAAAACTATCCCTCTCAGGATCATCAGTATATGTTACTATTATTTCTGTTTCATCATCATTGAAAAGTATTCCTTCTCCTTGAATTGCGGAATCTATTGGAACTGCTGGCACATACTCTGTTGTCGCAAGATATAGCCGACCCTCATGTCTGATTAATAAGTTAAAAACAAAATTCCTATCTAAGATGCTCGTTGGAATTCTTTGATCTGATGAAAAGTCAGGATCAGGTGTGTAAATGCCCGATCCGGGTTGTAACTCGGCTAAATTCGAGATAAGTGAATTAATGATTACACCATCTTCATACTCATCATATTGAATCAATACACTTTCTGCCGAGGTGGGGGTATTATCATTAAAAAAATTGCTGCTTAAAGATAATTTAACCTCCACAGGAATAAATGACTCATCTATATCGACCCGTATCAAGGCATCTACTATCAGTCTTGGTTCCTCAGTGGGAACTTCCACGTCTATGACATCTTCACAGGCAACGTTTAGAACTAAAACCACTAGGAGGCAGATGTATTTTTTCATAGTAAAGATTAAAATTTAAAATTATAGGTTACCGAGGGTACAATACCGAAAATAGAAGTACGAACAGCTTCATTGACACCGGTTTCCTGATTTTCCCTGAAATTTATAGATGCTGCGTTCATCCGATTATATAAATTGTAAATACTGAAAACCCATTCGGACTTCCAGTTTCTGCCTTCATTTTTCTTTGGAGTCAGCGTAGCAGATATATCAAGTCTGTTGTAGTTCGGCAAACGTTCCTGGTTGCGTAATCCGTAATAGGGAACAACAATTCCCTGAAATTCAAACTGCCCAATAGGGTAATTTGTAGGCTGCCCGGTTTGAAAAATAAAATTGCTATTGAAAGTCCATTTCTTATTTAGTGTATAACTCCCGTTCACCGCAATATCATGTGTTTTATCATATGGAGTGTTATACCATTGTCCAAGATTAATGCCCGTTTCAATATTAGAACTGCCATTGTCTTCAACAATAGTTCTTCCCGGAGTCTTTTGTTCTGACCGGGATAATGTATATGCAAGCCAACCCTGAAACTTACCCAGGTTTTTTCTAAATAGTAATTCAAGGCCATATGCCCGGGCTGTACCGTTTAAAATTACCTGCTCAATAGCATCGTTGGCAATTAAGTTCGCCCCGTCTATATAATCTATTCTATTCTGTATGTCTTTATAGAAGACTTCTGTCTCAAAGGAATAATCACCATTTTTTATGTTTCTGTAATACCCAAGTGCATACTGATCTAGCAGCTGGGGTTTAATGAAAGGACCACTAGGTGCCCAGACATCCAAAGGAGTAGGTGAGCTGGTATTAGACAATAAGTTAAGGTATTGCACTAACCTTGTATAACTGGCTTTAATCGAATTATTCTGGTTTAAGATATATGCCATTGAAATCCGTGGTTCCAAATTTGCGAATGTAGATAAAGTTTCTCCCCTGCCGGGATTTATGGTTCCAATTGGTTCTGCTTCCTTATAGATAAGTAGAAGGGGGTCAAAAATTACCGGGTTATTATTTTCATAAACGTTTAATTCATCTTGACCCAATCTCATAAAATAACTAAAGCGAAGCCCATATTCCAAATTTAGGTCTTCGGTCACCTTATGTTTTACATCAATATATGCGGCAAATTCATTGGCATATTTTTCAATAAGTTGATCTTCTACTATGCCCGATTCGGGGCTATTTGGGACGATTTTCCCCGGGTTAAATTTGTAGTAGATATTATTTATTCCGTAATTCAGTTGTAGTTTTTCGCTCAGATAGTCTTTAAGGTCATATTTGATATTAAAATTCTGAATACCGGAATTCCATTTAAACCCAACAAAATCTAGCTCTAAACCATAATAATAATCCGAATAAATTAGAGAGAGGTTGGAAAATAATTTATTGGAGAAAAGATGATTCCAGCGAAAGTTAACTACGCCATTACCATAGGTGTTTTCAAAACTATCTGAAATGCTAAAAACATCTCGCCCAAAATAACCTGAAAGGTAAATATTGTTCCTTTCATTTATTTTATAATTTAGTTTAGCATTAAGGTCATAGAAATACGCTTTATTGGCTATATCAAATAGCGGAAGTGCTAAATGCGCATAAGAGGCTCTTGCACCAATTAAAAAAGCCGCTTTGTCTTTTACGATTGGTCCTTCTGCCAGTAATCTGCTGGCTACCGCGCCTATACCCCCGGTCATATGAAACTTATTACTATTTCCCTCTTTTTGAAATATTTCAAGGACAGAAGAAACGCGTCCTCCATATCTGGACGGAATGCCACCTTTAAACAGCTTTACGTCCTTTATGGCATCCGGATTAAAAACGGAGAAAAAGCCAAACAAATGAGAAGAGCTAAAAATAGTGGCTTCGTCCAGTAGTATTAGGTTCTGATCTGCTGAACCACCACGCACATTAAAACCCGAAGAGGCCTCACCCGCACTGGTAACACCTGGTAAAAGAAGCAGTGATTTTATTACATCTGCCTCACCCAAAATAACGGGAATATTTTTAATAGTTTGTCCAGAAAGTGTATTCACACTCATTTGAGGCTTGCGAATATTAATTTTTTCTACATCTTCAGTTACTACAACTTCGTCTAATTGTTCGGCCTCTTCAACCATTTCAAAATTTATTCTGAGGTCCTGGGTAAGTGATATGGTTTGTGCTATTTCCTGATAGCCTATATAACTCAGACTAATTTGATAATCTCCTTCAGGAAGCGTTAAGGAGTAAAATCCATAATCATTTGTGGTAACACCGATATTTATTTCGGGAACCAGTAAAGTAACTCCGATTAAAGTTTCATTACTCGAGGCTTCTGTAATTATTCCACTTAGCGTAAACCTTTGTTGTGAAAAGAGAGAAATTGAAATTAGAAAAAGAAATGCAAATAAGAATAGTCGCACGGGTTGGTACATCAAAGCAATTTTTCCGCAAAAATATGCATTAAGATTAAAACCAAATCAATGTTAACATTAATTTAAAACAAAGAAACCCCGGCGATCTTCACAGGGGTTTCAAATATTACTAAATAAGTATACTTAAACTTGTTCTAATAATGAATTTAAGGTTTTACTTGGTCTCATGGCTCTGCTCATCAGTAATGGATCCGGCTTATAATATCCACCAATATCCTGAGGAGTTCCTTGTGCCTCAATCAATTCTCCCAATATTTTTTGGCAATTTTTTTCAAGTGAATTACCCAGTTTAGTAAAAGTGTTTTTA
>RCNE010000309.1_pt1 | contig 26378 bp, 24 predicted proteins | sample 2041361 | NCBI WGS metagenome assembly RCNE01 (sample SAMN09708229, study PRJNA481090) | Marine sediment metagenome, whole genome shotgun sequencing project. | reverse complement strand
GTCTCGAGCGTATCGAGACGCACTACGGCGAAGCCACCGGTGGGTCCGCCTACATCTACCTCGAAGGGGATCTGACCGATCCCGCGACGATCGAAGCGATGGAGGCCGCCATCAATCGCCTCGATCAGAGCGACGCGCAGTTCGCTCGTGATCTCGATGGTGAGCTGGTGGTGTCTCTGAACGCAGCATCACTCGTCAGGACCACCATGACGGTGCCCGGTGCCGCCGACAACGTCGAAGTGGGCTCAGGGGTAGCGGTCGCGGACTCGGGAAGTGGCCTCCCAGATTCGGCCGAAGGCGTCGCAGCCATCTACACCGCAAGCCGAGCCAACGGCGTGGTCGCCACAGGCGGTGCCACGATCATTCGCGCTGATCACGTCGAAACCTTCCTGTACCAGGACGGGCCGAATCAGGCGACGAAACTCGAGGTCCAGGTCACGACGTTCACTGATGACGCCATCATTCTCGAAGCACGCGATGCTCTGAACGATGCGGCGGCACAATTGACCGCCGATGTCGGCGACGCGGTTCCGACGATCAGCGTCTCCGGCGATGTCATCACGATGCAGGACACGCTCGCTGCATTTACGGGTTCGATGGTGATCTCTCTGCCAATCGCCATCATCCTCACCGTCCTCATCGTCGGCATATCGCTCCGCTCGGTTCGCTATTCGACCGTGACAGTCATCCCCATCCTCCTTGTTGTGGCATGGGTCTACGGCTACATGTGGATGAGGGGGCACACGATCAACGCCATCACCGCGACGATTGCCGCCATCGCTGTCGGTGTCGGAATCGACTTCTCGACGCACTTCACAATGAGATTCCGCGAGGAATTCGCGGACGAGCCAAGTCGATTCCCGGCGCTCAGACGCGCCGGAGAAGGAACGGGAGGAGCGCTGGTTCTGTCGGCACTCACCTCAGTCATCGGTTTCGGTGTCATGGCGCTGGCCCCGACTCCGCTCTTCGCCAGCTTCGGCGAACTCATGGCAGTGATGGTCATATTCTCGGCGGTTGTGGCACTGCTGGTGCTACCAAGCCTGCTGATCGTCGTCACGCCGCGTCGCAAGGGCGACGAACGCGAGGAGCTCGAGGCCACGGTCACCGGCGGTGAGTTCGACTACGACCCACATGCCCGCGATACGGCATTACGCAGACCGCGCAGCGAGCTGCCAGCCGATGACACTCGCCCTCCGGCGCCGGCAACCTGATGGCTCAGGACACCTAGGACGCTGACGTCACTCGCGTAGGATCCTGTGCCGCCGGGTTGTCACTCGCCTCTGACCTGATTCTGAGCGCCAACGGCCGAGGCTGATGAGACACGTCTGCTCTTCGCTCGACAACGAGTCTCCGACGTGCGCTGCCGGTGTCGACGCCAGATTCCGCCATCAAGGAGGGCAGCCGAAGGCGACCCGGACGATCTCCTTCATCTCCGGAGAGATCCAGGGCATGTCAGAGACGATTTCGCGATCTTCCGTGGCATCGAACTCCGCCTGAACAACGCGACAGATCGCAGATACGTTCTCATCCGCCGTCCTCGCAGCCCGCCCTTCCGGTGTGTCAAACCACTGCCAGTGTTCGTCCACTGTCTCGAATGTGGCGACACGCGCCGCGAGATCCTTCTCTGCGGTCGTAAGTTGGTCGAACAAGTCAACAACCACTCCGTGCAGTTCCACTGCCTCGGCGGGCGGATCGAGTTCCTGAAGGCCTTCGAGGAACTCGACACGCGCATCCACACGTTGATCCCAGTAGTCCCGAGCACCCTCAGCGGACGGCGTTTGGGACTCCCACTCGGCGTCCAGCGTATCGATACGTTCGCTCACGACGATGACAAGCTTCTCCCCCTCCTCGGCGTACTCCGACAGGGTGAGAGTCCCACCGCCACAGGCCGCTGCGGCAAAGAGCAGACAGACACCAACCCAGACTCGGCGCGACGAGATCCTCCAACTCGTAACCATCATTCCTCCGTTCTCTCGCGTCCGAGGTCCAGGTCGCGCCCGTGGCAAGCGCTCGGATCTACCGGGACTTTCGAAACCATCCGCATCCTCTCAACGTTGCTGGATGTCACCCGACCCCGATCCGCTGATCTCGACAGCGAATGAATCGGCATCGATGTCGACCACGGTGACATCGCCGCTTCCTGCGATCGACACGCCAACGAGTGCAGCTGCCGTGATCGAGTACTTGACTTCAACTGTCGGCGAGGTGTTCGACTCGACACTCAGTTCGAGGCGCCCGCCGCGTACTTCGGTCGTCAGCAGCGGGATGATGTTGTCCTCGGCCTCGATCGTCAGCGACTCGCTACCGTCGATATCAACGACTACCTCGCCACTGCCAAGCACAACGATCTCATCGAATCCACTCACATCACGCGACTCCGTGATCACGTTCCCCGATCCGCGAACCCCGACGGCGTCGGTGCCACATGCCGGGACCGACAACGCAGCGAGAACCGCTGCACCAACCAAGATCGACGCTCGTCCAGAGATCAGATCTCCTCTCTGGCCCGTCCCCGCGGCTCGCTGGGGTCCCAAGAGGAAATGCACGCCCGCGGGAGGGCAGACGCTTCAACCCTATCAGCGTGGAACGACCGCTGCTCGACCAGGCATTCCCGTGAAGTGCCACTCGATTGACGGCGAGGAATGGGCAACAGGTGTTGGCCCGTACCACGCTTCTACGGTGGACAGCCGAAGGCGATCTTGACGACCGCCTTCATCTCAGCGGGGATCCACGGGACATCGGTCAGGGACTCGCGCTCATCGGTGGCGTCGAATTCCCCCTGGCTCGCGCGACAGAACGCATATACCTCTTCGAGTACAGCCAGCGAGGCCTGCCCCTCCGGCGTCTCCAACCACTGCCTGTGCTCGGTCACCGTGTCGAACTGGGCGACACGAGCCGCCAGGGCCTCATCCGCTGCAGTGATTCTGCTGAACACGTCAAGGGCCGCCGCATGCAGATCCGCAATCTCATCGGGGGCAGCGAGCGCCCGGACGTCTTCTAGGAATTCAGCACGAATCGCAAGCCGACGATCCCAGTAGCTCAGTGCACCTTCCAATGACGGGACTTGGGACTCCCACTCGGCATCCAACGACTCGAAATCGGCCTCCATCACTGCGACGCGTTCCTCAACCTCGGCAGCATATTCAGAGACGGTGAGGCTTCCGCCGCCACAAGCCGCCAGGACTACAACCACGCAGAACCCGGCAAAGACACGACGCACAGGCACCCTCCTCGAGTCGCATCCAGCTTCAACCCGCCACACATCACCAGGTAGTGCCAAACGTCACCAAAGACCGCCGGGACCAAGACCGGTCAATGCCAATCAAGCCACGAATGTGTGACTGCCATGTGCGCTTTGGTTCCGGACACCGGGAGTTCCAACGCCGTGGACCATGTTTCTGCGTCGCCGGGCGTGATCAGCCGGCGTTCGTACGCTGCGGCGAACCGTTCATACCCCGGAAACGAAACGCTGCAATCTGCGTCGGCACGAAGTGCCAGCAGCGCGCATACGACAAGCGGCGAGCCAAGACGCTGAAGAGGCGGAAGTACCAACGCGAGTACAGGAAGAAGGAACGCAGCAAGGGCCAACTGAAACCCGGCGATGACAACAAGAACCGAGGGGGAAGCTGATGGCGTCGATCACAGCAACTACCACCAAGAACGGCGAACGCCGCTACGTCGTCAAGTACCGAGACCCGAGCGGCAAGTCGCGCGAGAAGTGGCACCGCCGGAAGGTCGACGCCATCGACTTCTCACGGACCGTTGAAGTCGACAAGGACCGAGGCGGCCCACTCCGCTACACAAACTGGAGAACCCGGATCTGGGTGCGGATCGTTGAACGTCTCGACTTCGAGGTCTTGCCCCACGACCTGCGAAAGACATCGACGACTCGACTCTTCCGGGAGGACCGCTGGACACCGGGTGAAGTCCAGGAATATCTCGGCCACAAAGACCCACGCACGACAATCAAGATCTACGACAAAGTGAACAGTTCAGACCTGCCACAGCCCTCAACCCTGAACACACGTTCGAGATGACCAGTGGGGTTGCTGTGGGGTTGGGGACGCATAGCGTTCACGGTCAACACTCTGAAACGACGGAAACCCCTGCAGCCGCAAGGGTTTCCGTACGTGGGCGCTGGCGGGATCGAACCGCCGACCTCTGCCGTGTCGAGGCAGCGCTCTGCCGCTGAGCTAAGCGCCCGTTGTGGGCATTGTATCCCAACGAGGCGACGCCGGGAATCGAACCCGGGTAGAGGGTTTTGCAGACCCTTGCCTGGCCACTCGGCCACGTCGCCGAGACCTTTGTCAACAGAGGACAGCCGAAACCGTCCCCCGAGCGGATGACCGGATTCGAACCGGCGACCTCAACCTTGGCAAGGTTGCGCTCTACCAACTGAGCTACATCCGCGCAGACGCGAAGAGTACCACGGACCAATCGGAACAGCCTACGCGCCGGTTGATCCGAATCCTCCCGATCCTCGTGCAGAATCGGGGAGTTCGTTCACCGGGACGAACTCCTGAACGGACACCGGAATGACCACGAACTGTGCAATCCGGTCACCACGCTCGACCACAAAGACCTCAGTCGAGAGGTTGACCAGCACCACCTGGATCTCACCGCGATATCCGGCGTCGACCAGACCGGGCCCATTGACAACCGAGATCCCATTGCGGGCAGCAAGCCCGCTACGAGGCGTCACCAGCCCAGCGAATCCATCGGGTATCGCCACGGCGATCCCGGTTGGGACAACCGCCCTTTGTCCGGCTTCCAGGCGCGCAGGCTCTCGCGCATAGAGGTCGACGCCGCCATCTCCCGGATGAGCATGGCCCGGAATCGGGAGCCCGTCGTCGAGTCGCTTCAGCGGAATCCTCATGTGGTTGCACCTCTCTCTTGGCCGAGATGGTATCGCTGTCTGAGACTCCTCGATGCCTCAACTGTCGGCATATCGGCGGTATCGTCTCCGCAATCGACCAAACGGATCCATGGCCAGGAAAGAACCAGAAGTCTCGCTCCCCGGCAACGACGGCCGGTGGTTCCTCGAACTCGCCGGGGTGGTCAAACCCCCTCCGAGTCCCACCGAGACCTATACCGAACTTGAAGCACTCGAACAGCCACCCGCGTTCGTCGCCTCCGAGAGCACCGCAGTGACTGCCGGAGCCGCCGCAGTGAGCGGCTCACTCGTCGCCGACGCCAACGGAGAAGTCGTAGGAGACGACACCTTCGTACCTGTCGCCCCGCGAGCTGACAATGGTCTCGAGGGCTGGCAACCCGATGACGTGTCTCCCCGGCTCGGTCGACGTGGATTGGGACGGTGGCTGGTCGCCGTGCTCCTTGTGCTCGTGGTCTCGGCTGTCGTTGCTGCCGTGATCCTGCTTCCACGCGCCGTGCAAAGTGAGGCCGATCTGATCGCGGCCGACTACACCCGATCGCTCACGGATCTACGCAATGAACTCCCCGACTCCCAGATCGCCCTCACCACGCTCACCGACCCTACAAGCACGCCAGAGGACGTATCCGGGTCGGTGCCGGCAATTGGAGACCTCAATACGCGGGGCAACGTCGTCATCAGTCTCGCCACCACCCCACTGCCGTCCACGCCGATGCTCGTCCCGCGTGATCCGCTCGAAGCCCTCGAACCGACGCGGACGACGATGCTCATCCTCGGTGCCGAGGCTGAGGGCATCTCCGGTCGCCTCGCAACGACATTCACCTACCACTCCACTGTCCCGGCGCTCCTCGCGACCCCGGAACTCCCTGTAGAAGCCGACTCCGCGACAACGGATGCCCTGAGCGTGAGCCTCGCAGAGTCGCTCGCCGACACGGCGCGGCTCGTCGCAGACCTCCCTCCGGATCCGACGTTCGCAGAGACACGTGATCTTGCCACGCTGGCTTCTGAGCGATATGCAGGCTGGCAACTGGAGTACCTCGACGCTCTGCGAGAGGGCGACACCGATCGGGCAGCCGATCTCGTTGTCGAACTCGATACGGCACACGAAGGGATCATTGCTTCGCTGGATCGTGCTCTCGGTGTCGTAAGAACCGAAGTTGATCCACGGATCATCTCGCTCGCCGACGAGACCGAAACGGCCATCGCCGACGTTCCCTCTTCCTAGAGGACCGGCGCTCCGTTGTCCCGTCGCTCCAGGGCCGCTGCTTCTCTTTCGAAGTCGCTCGCTCCCTGGAACTCCTTGTAGACCGAGGCGAACCGCAGATAGGCGACCTCATCGACATTACGGAGTTCCGCGAGGACGGCCTTGCCGAGTTCGTCACTCGTCACGAGCGCTGAACCTGCACGCGCTGAAGCTTCGATCCTCGCCACGATGTCATCGACGGTTCCATCAGACACGGGCCGATCAGCGAGCGCCGACTCGAGGCCCCGGCGAATCTTCTCTCGATCGAACGCTTCCTTCCGGCCACCCCGCTTGACGACGGTTGCCAAGATCACCGGGCGTTCGAACGTGGTGAATCGCTCGCCGCACACCAAACACTCACGACGGCGCCGAATCGCTCCACCGCCCTCAGCGGGTCGCGAATCGATCACCCTCGTGTCTTCGGTGGCACACAGTGGACATCTCATCGTGTCCGAGAGCGTACTCCCCAGCGGGATCGAACCTCTCGGCGACATCGAGACCGGCCTGATTCGGTCAGGCCTCGTGAGGGGCGGGAATCAGGAGAACCTCACCGGCTTGAATCGCCGACGTCGAAAAGTCGTTCAGTTCTTGGATGGTCGAGATCATCCCGCGCACGTCCCCACCCGGGGTGATGGTGTCCGACGCGATCGACCAGAGCGTGTCACCTGTGTGGACCCGATAGTCGACCGTGGCGAGCGGATCGCCGCCCGTCATCGCGTGAACGGCGGTGGCGAGGAGGAGCACGAACACTGCAACAGTCGTGGAGATGATGACCAACGCTCTGGCGCTGGTGCTTCGTTGCGAAATCATCCGTGTCTCCTCCTGATCGCCAACCTGCCGTATGCCGACTCTCGTCGGCCCTGTGCGGTGAGCCTGGGCCCACAATGCGAACGTACCGCCTGGGTGTGACAGAAAACGGAGATCCCTACCACCGACCGAACGTCTGTTCGTATTGCGATGCACACTATCGAACATCTGTTCGCTCGTCAAGTCGAACATATGTTTGGTCTCCTCGTCGAAACGCACTAGCGTGGCGCTCAACGAGCGAGGGGCAGACAATGGACGGAAGACACGATCTCACCGACCGGCAGCGGCAGATCCTCGATTTGATCGCCGAAACGGCACGGGGCCGCGGCTACCCGCCGTCCGTGCGCGAGATCGGCGAGGCCGTTGGCCTCTCCTCGCCGTCCACCGTGCACAGCCACCTCACCGCGCTCGAGCGAGCGGGCTACCTGCGGCGCGATCCGAGCAAACCGCGGGCGATCGAGGTCATCGACGACGGTTCGGCCGACGGCTCTCTCCACCGGGCACCCACACGTGACGTCCCGCTGGTCGGCCGGATCGCGGCCGGGTCACCGATCCTCGCCGAAGAGGATATCCAGGAGATATATCCCCTCCCGACTGAACTCGTTGGAAACGAACCCGTCTTCATGCTCGACGTTCGCGGCGACTCGATGATCGACGTCGGGATCTTCGACGGTGACTACGTGGTGGTCAGACGTCAGCCGACGGCGAACAACGGGCAGCTAGTCGCTGCGCTCGTCGGGGAGGACGAGGCAACCGTGAAGCGCCTCAAGCGCAAGGACGGTCGGGTCATCCTCGAAGCCGAGAATCCGGCGTACGCCCCAATGGTCTTCACCGAAGGTGTCGAGATCCTCGGAATCGTCGTCGCCGTGCTGCGACGCGTGGAGTAGGTCAGTCAACCGTTCCGCGATAGACGATCGATGCCGGGCCGGTCATCCAGGCTCCTGCTGCGTCGAATTCGATCAGCAACTCGCCGCCCGGCAGGACGACGGTGACGGCGTCACCGAGGTCCTGAGCGGCTCGGGCTGCAAATGCGGCGGCAGCCGAGCCGGTTCCCGATGCCTGGGTCTCTCCAACACCCCGTTCCCACGAACGCATCTTGATGCGATCCTCTTCACCGAACTCGACGAATTCGACGTTTGAGCCGTCCGGGAAGATGGCATCTTGTTCAATCGTAGAGCCGATCTCGGCCACGGCCGCTTCGTCGATGTCGTCGACGAAGAGCACGGCATGGGGGTTGCCGACGCCCACGGGACGCACCGTGTGCCCGGCTACCAGTAGCTCCTCGGTCCGGAACGCGTGAGGAACTCCCACGAAAGCCCTCACGATGCCGTTGGCGAACACTTCGGCAGGATGATCGGACACTGCAGAGCGCACCGTGAGTGCTGGCCCCTGAACCATGCCGCGTTCAACGGCGATCAGGGCAACACAGCGGAGGCCATTGCCGCACATCTCCACCTCTCCCCCATCGGCGTTCCAGTACCGCATCGCAACAGTGCTCTGGTCGACGACGGTGATCTCCAGCATCCCATCGGCTCCGACTCCGGTCTTGCGCTCACACATCTGCGCGATTCGCTCACGCGAGAGCGCAAGCGGTTCCGTCACAACAATGAAGTCGTTGCCGAGCCCTTCTGCTTTCACGAAATCCATGACGTGTCCTTTTCGAGTTGATCGAGTGCCAAACGAAGCAGTTGTTCGGGATCATGGTGCCACGGAATCCAGTGAATGCGTGGATCCCTGCGGAAGTACGTCCTCTGGCGCTTCACAAGCGATGCTGTCGCCTTGATCGCATCGTCACGGGCTGCGCTCAATTCGCGGCGTCCTTCCACGACCGAAAGGAGTTCCCGGTATCCGACAGCCTGCCTGGCGGTACGTCCCAGGGTGGGTGCGAGCGTCGCGATCTCGTCGACCAGACCGGCGTCCATCATGGCGTCGAACCGATTCTCGATTCGCCTCCGTATCTCAGCTCCCGGATCGACACCGATCGCGATGAATGCCCGCCGCGGCCGATATGTTCGCACGGCTTCTGCCTCGGCTGACGCCGCACGCGCCGTCGGTGTCTCTCCTGTGAGGCGCATGACCTCGACTGCGCGAAGAACGCGGCGTGGGTTCGCCATGTCCATGACGTCGACCGCCATCGGATCAGCACCGGTGAGCTCTTGCTTCAGGTCATCTGCGCTCAAAGACTCGAGCTTTGCTCTCAGCACGGCATCGGTCGGGGGAAATCTGAGTGGATCCACCAGGGAGCGGAAGTGCAGGCCGGAGCCGCCCGCGATCACGACCGTTCCGTTCGAAGACTTGACGTGATCAAGGATCGTGGCGCCCGCCGCCTGGAACTCCGCCACGGTGTACTCATCTGAAGGGTCTGCGACGTCGACGAGGTGATAGGCGAATCGCTTCTGGGTGGCGGCGTCGGGCTTCGCCGTGCCGATATCCATGCCGCGAAACACCTGCATCGAGTCGACCGAGAGGATCTCAGCCCCGATGCGGCCGGCAATCGCCTCGGCCACTTCGGACTTCCCGGCTGCGGTGGGGCCGAGTACGGCGATGATGCTCAGACCGTTGTCCCTTCGAGATAGTGCGGGGCGGCCCGCGTGACCCTGAGATCGAGGAACTTTCCCGGTTCGTGGATGCCTTCCACGTGGACGATCCGGTTGCCCTCGCTGCGGGTGGTGGCAACATTCGGGTTCCTGCGAGAGGGGCCTTCCGTGAGGACCCGTTCGATCATCCCAACCCTCGCCTGGTTCCGATCGTAGGTGATTGCATTCTGCATCTCGACAAGGCGATCGAATCGCTCCTGGACGATCGTGGGCTCAACGTGGTCGGTCATCTCCGCGGCCGGGGTTCCCGGTCTGGGCGAGAACTGGAACATGAAGGCGCTGTCGAAGCGCGCTTGTTCCACGACGGCGAGTGTCGCAGCGAAGTCCTCATCGGTCTCGCCGGGAAAACCGACAATGATGTCGGTGGACACGCTGAGATCAGGAACGATCCGTCGCGCCATCGCGAGCTTGTCGAGAAAACGCTGCTCTGTGTAGCCCCTGTGCATCGCCGACAGGATGCGATCGCTGCCCGACTGGAGCGGAAGGTGGAGCTGCGCCGCGACCGACGGCGTCTCCGTCATCGCTCGAGCAACGTCTTCCTGGATGTCCTTCGGATGCGGGCTCGTATATCGGATGCGACCGATGCCGTCAACCTCACCGGCCCTTCGAAGGAGATCTGCGAAGAGCGGTTGCCGCCCGTTGAGATCGAGATCACGTCCATAGGAATTGACGTTCTGGCCAAGGAGGGTGATCTCCACGACACCTTCTGCAGCCAGGCGCTGAATCTCGCGGATGACGTCGCCGGGCCGCCGGCTGATCTCGGGGCCACGCACGATGGGAACGATGCAGAAGGTGCAACTGTTGTTGCACCCGGTGGTGATCGTCACCCAAGCCGAGTGCTCCGATTCGCGCCGGGTAGGGAGAAACGATGGCGCGTCGTCCGGGCTGCTGGACTCCTCCCAGATCTCGGTGACAGGGCCCCACTCGTCAGCACGATCGAGAAGGTCAACGACCCGGTGGATGTTGTGAGTGCCGAAAACGACGTCGACCCAAGGCGCCCGCTCGCGAACGATCTCCTTGTCCTTCTGGGCGGTGCATCCACCGATGGCGATGCGCATGCCCGGGTTCTTCACCTTCTCCGCTTTCAGGGACCCGAGATATCCGTAGAGGCGCTGGTCGGCGTTCTCGCGGATCGTGCAGGTGTTCAGAACGACAACGTCGGCTTCGGCAGCGGCGTCCGCACTGACCATCCCGTCGGCCTCGAGGAGCCCTGCGATCCGCTCGGAGTCGTGTTCATTCATCTGGCACCCGAACGTACGAATGAAGTAGGAACCACCCACTCGGCGGGGGTCGCGCGACTCGCGCACAACCGGCATTCCCAGGATCGCTGCGTCGCTCATGGTCGTCGTGAACCCCGTCTGATCAACGTGCGTAGTCGCGTGCCCGGTACTCCCGAATCACGGTGACTTCGATTTGACCCGGGTACTGCAAATCCTCTTCGAGTTTGCGGGCGATCCGGCGTGCCAGGTCCGCCGCCTGCAGATCATCCACGTCTCCAGGATCGACCACGACTCGGATCTCGCGGCCGGCCTGAAGAGCGAACACCTTCGCCACTCCAGAGAACGCACCGGCGATCTCCTCGAGACGCTGCAATCGTCGGACGTACGATTCGAGGGCCTCGCGCCTGGCTCCCGGGCGGGCAGCAGAGACCGCGTCTGCGGCCTGAACGAGGATAGCCGTCAACGTCCGGGGCTCGACCTCGTTGTGATGCGACTCGATCGCATGCACGATCGCGGGGTCCTCACCGAACCGGCGGGCGATCTCAGCGCCGAGAAGCGCATGCGAGCCGCCGACCTCGTGGGACACGGCCTTGCCGATATCGTGGAGGAAGGCCGCTCGTTTCGCTTCCTTCTCGTCGACACCCAACTCGGCCGCCAGCATCCCGGCGATGTGTGCCGACTCCACGAGATGATTCAGAACGTTCTGGCCGTAGGACGTGCGGTAGTGAAGCCGACCAAGAAGCGTGATGAGCTCCGGGTGCATCTTCGTCAAACCCACTTCGAGCAGTGCCCACTCGCCCGAGTCACGAATCGACTGGTCGACATCCTGACGCGACTTCTCGTACGCTTCCTCGATTGACGATGGATGGATACGGCCGCCTTCGACGAGTCGCTCAAGTGCGCGCCTCGCTACTTCGCGCCGAACGGGATCGAACGTCGATACCGATACAGCTTCGGGTGTGTCGTCGACGATCAGGTTCACACCGGTGACAGCCTCGAACGTCCGGATGTTGCGACCGTCGCGACCGATGATCCGACCCTTCATGTCGTCCGATGGCAGCGGCACAACCGAGACGGTGGTCTCCGAAACGACGTCCGCGGCTAGTCGCTGAATCACCGTTCCGAGAATCCGCCGTGCCCTCCGTTCCGACTCCTCACGCGCTTTGACCTCGAGATCGCGGATGAGCACCATGGCATCACGTCGCCCTTCGGTCTCCACTTTGTCCAGGAGCTCGGCTTTCGCCGCCTTTGAGTCGAAACCGGCGATCCTCTCGAGGGATCCACGTGCCTCTTCCTTGACGGCTTCTGCCTCGCTGACGGCACTCTCCGCCGTCCGTTCGCGGGCGATCATGAGCTCCTCGCGCTGAGCGAGGTTGCCCGCCCGCTGTTCGAGTGTCGCTTCGCGCTGCGAGAGTCGGGACTCCTGCGATCCCATCTCCACACGCCGGTGTTCCAGCGTCGCGTCCTCACGATCGCGGTACGTCTCTGCCTTCGACCGTGCCTCCTCCTCTGCGCGCGCAAGAATGCGCTGCGCATCGAGTCGCGCGTCGGCCATTGTCTCGTCGGGGGTCGGCTCGCGATTGCCCCTCCGGGACAGGACGTACCCTGCAACAAATGCGAGTCCGATGACAGCGATCACCAGGGCTGCCACGAGCCACTGCATCATCATGTCCTCGTTTCTGCGATCCTGAACGCAGCATGCCGAGCCCACGGGCTCGGCACACACCGGGACCAGCGTCGAATATCGGGGACTAGCCCCGTTTGTTCACTTCGTTCGCTGGTCTCCGTGTCGACATCTGCGTTCTGGTCCGCTTTCGTATCAGTGTTTGTGTGTGTCTGAGGCGATGCTACCGCACTTCGACCCGAGCGGAGCGCGAAATCTCAGATACCTACTCGGCAGAATCTTCCACGACGTCTACTTCCTCGCCCTCCGTCTCTTCCTCATCGACGATAAGGCCGACGGCACGGAGCACCTGATCCTGGAGCTGAACCGCTAGTTGAGGGTTTTCGCGAAGGAACTGCTTGGCCTTCTCACGTCCCTGACCGAGCTGGTCACCGTCGTACGTGTACCAGGCGCCGGCCTTCCGAACGATGCCTTCCTCGACGGCAACGTCGAGGAGGCTTCCTTCACGTGAAATGCCCTCACCGAACATGATGTCGAATTCGGCCAGACGGAACGGCGGAGCAACCTTGTTCTTCGCGATCTTCGCCCGAACCCTGTTGCCGACGTTGTCGGTCCCCGACTTGATCGCTTCGATGCGCCGGATGTCGATCCGGACACTCGCGTAGAACTTGAGAGCCCTTCCACCAGGCGTCGTCTCAGGCGAGCCGAACATCACACCGATCTTCTCACGAAGCTGGTTGATGAAGACCACGGTGGTCTGTGAACGGTTGATCGTGCCGGCGAGCTTGCGCAGCGCCTGCGACATCAAACGGGCCTGAAGACCAACGTGCGTGTCTCCCATGTCTCCTTCGAGCTCGGCACGGGGCACGAGCGCTGCGACCGAGTCGATCACGACCACGTCGAGCGCACCCGAACGGATCAGCATGTCGGTGATTTCGAGCGCCTGCTCCCCGGTGTCGGGCTGCGAGATCAGCATCTCGTCAACGTCGACGCCGAGCGCCCGCGCGTAGACGGCATCGAGCGCATGCTCGGCGTCGATGAACGCTGCGAGACCCCCGTTGCGCTGTGCTTCGGCAACGATGTGCAGTGCGAGAGTCGTCTTGCCGGAACTCTCCGGACCGTAGATCTCGACGATTCTGCCCCGCGGCACCCCACCGATACCGAGGGCAAGATCGAGAGAGAGCGCCCCCGTGGGGATCGCAGCAATATTGTGGATCTCTTCGTCACCCATTCGCATGATGGCGCCCTTGCCGAACTGCCGCTCGATCTGGGACATGGCCATCTCGATGTTCTTGTCCCGGTCACTCTGTTGGTCGGTCACGTTGTCTCCTTCTTCGACGTTCCCGTAACGTACCGGGCGCCTGTGACAGATTCCGCTCGGCGAATAACAACGATGGTATTCGGAGAGCAGCCGCTACGGTAGGCGAACATGTGTTCGATGTCGAGGACCTCGTTACGATGCAGCTCCACATCGTTCTCGAACCCTCCAGGTCAGAACGCTAGGAAGGTCTCGAGCTCGCCGTGGTCGTCACTTCCGGTATCGACGAATCCGAGACGGTGGTAGAAGTCTTCCGGTCCTCCCGCCAGCGGAACGTAGCTGGTGGCAAGGCCCGTTGCCCCAGGTTGGCTTCGTACATGCTCGATAACGAGGTTCATTGCAGCCTTTCCAAACCCCATTCCTTGGTACCGCCGATCGATCATGAACCTCCAGAGATAATCGGGATACGCATCGCCTTCGTCGTGGGCTAGGAGCACGTACCCGATCGGTGTCTCGCCCGCGTAGACCGCTCTCGTCCATGCCTCCGGGGTGAATGCGTACTGAGCAAGAGAGACGGCATTCGGCGCAACGAAGGCTCGCTGGTGGGGTTCGACACTGAGACGGGTGACGGCTCGGACGTTGTCGCTGTTGATCTCGCACAGGGTGACCGTCGACGTGCGCTCGACTGCGGGGAATACTGCGTGGGCGGTGGCCAATTCCTTGTGGAACCGCAGAACGGCATGCTTCTCGGCGAAGCCGCAGGCAGCGTGTGCCGCTCTCGACATGTCGTTGTCTACATGGGCGTCAGAAGCGAATTCGGTGGCCCCGCGGACACGAGACCACTCCTCGGCCATCCCAAGCAGCGCGGTGCCAACACCCGAACGCCGATGCTCCGGATCCACCCACCACCCCTCGAGATAGCCGACCGGCGAGGTGATGCACCCGTCTGCTCTCGGGCGCATCGCCACCTCGGCAAAGCCGACAATGCCCTCCGCTGACGCGGCAACGAAGACACCGAGTTTGCCGTGACGCCAGTCCACCGTTGCCTCGATGAGTTCTTGCCGCTCATGGCCAGGCCACAACCGGTCGCGCATGTTGATCCAGTTGCTGAGGTCGGAATCGAGAATCGACCGGATCTCCATGAACAGAAGGCTAGATCATCACGCGTGTGTGGATCGCTCCTCAAGCAACACATAGACACGAGCGATGGTCAGAGGAGGACTTCGTCGACGGTTTCGTAGCTGGCGCCGTCGCGGCCCAGGTGGCTCCGGTAGAGGGTCAGTCGGTCGACCTCCATCTTCAACGGGAACCTCCCCACCTGCTCGACGATCCCGTCCACGTCTACGGGCGGGCGGATCCGTGACAGCGTGACGTGCGGATGGAACGGACGATCCTCCGGTTCGAAACCCGCAGCAACGGCTGCCTCCTCGCACACTCCGGCCGCCGCCGCCAGCTCATCGCTCCCCCTGCCGACGCCGAGCCAGAGAACCGTCGCCCGGGACTGCTTCGGGAACGCCCCTAGCTCGGTGAAGCTCAGTGTGGATGGCCCGACCATGAGATGTTCGTCGAGGAACTCCAGGATCCGGTCCCGCTGAAGCGCTCCGGTTGAGCCGAGGAATCGGAGCGTCAAGTGCCAGTTGTCGGGCGACGCCGGTCGACCCGGCAGACGAATCACCCGCTCGCTCAGGAATGCGGCAAGGCCGTGCCGCACCTCATCGGTCAGCGCCACGGCCAGGAACAGCCGATCGCTCACCGACTCCCCCAGTCGACCCCCTGGAGCGACATACGCAAGAGATGGAGAGCGGCCGTCGATGCGAACGTGCGGACGCGCTCCCGGTCGCCCGGGAGGGTGAGGGTGCGGACCTTCGAATCATCCGGCGTCACCACCGAGACCACCACCGTCCCAACCGGCCGGTCCTGCGGGTCGGGACCTGCAGAACCCGTGACCGCCACGACGACGTCAGCGTTCAGTCGTTCACGGGCACCTTCGGCCATCACCAACGCAACCGGTTCGCTCACCACGCCGTGTTCTGCGATGAGATCCGCCGGGACCTCGAGGAGCGACGTTTTGACCTCCGTCGCGTAGGAGACAACGGAACCTCGAAAGACGCGACTTGCACCGGAAACCGAGGTGATCCGACCCGCGATGAGTCCACCTGTTGCCGACTCTGCCGTTCCAAGCGTCCAACCGCGATCTTCGAGCATGCGCAGGACCACGACTTCGACAGTGTCGTCGTCCGCTCCGAAGATCCTCTTGCCGAGACGGTCGCGAACGGTCGCCTCGATCGGGGCGATCAGCGCCGTCGCCTCGTCGCGCGTTGCCGCCTTCGCCGTAATCCGAATCTTGATCTCACCGCCGGAAGCGAGGAACGCGATCGTCGGGTTCGTCGAGGCGTCATAGAGGTCGCCGAGTCGTTCGCCGATCGCCGACTCCGACTCCCCCCAGGTTCGCAGCAGACGGCTCACGACGGTGGAATCGCCACCGCCGAGGAACGGGATGACGGAGTTGTCGAGCATCGGAATCATCTCAGCGGGAACGCCCGGCAGAGCGAACACCCACGTGTCGGCAATCCGCAGCCGTATCCCGGGGGCTGTTCCCTTGGGGTTGGGGATCAGCTCCGATCCCAGCGGCCGCTCCGCCTGCTGAAGGTTCGACTCCGGCATGACCCTTCCGCTCCTGGCCCAACGTTCACGAAGTCGCTCGGCCTGATCGGTATCGAACATCAGCTCGACTCCGGCTGCTCGAGCGATCGCTTCTCGTGTCAGGTCATCCTTCGTGGGCCCAAGCCCTCCGGTGATGATTAGAGCATCGGAGCGAAGGCACGCCGCATCGATCGCAGCGGTGATCCGGGCTTCGTTGTCACCGACCACGATCTGTTGGAAGTGATCGAGTCCTGCGTCGGCGAGTCGCTCACCGATGCGGGTCGCGTTGGAGTTCACGATCTGGCCGAGCAACAGCTCGGTTCCGATCGCGAGAATCTCAACGATCACGCAGGACCCCTGACGATCGCGTCCAGATCCGTCCCGTAGCCTCCGGTGATCTCGACAGTGAGCCACTCCCCCGGCACCCCACGATCGAGGAGGATCACGCCGTCGATCTCCGGAGCCTCTCGGTACGAACGCGCTACGGGCCGGTCGTCCTCTACCTGGTCGACGACGACGGTGAGGGTGCGACCGATCTGATCGACGGAGCGAGCCGTCGTGATGTCATCCTGGATGCTCTGGAGATGGCGGAGCCGGGCCTGCTTCTCCGAGTCCGGGATCTGGTGCTCCATCACAGCAGCCTCGGTGCCCTCCTCCGGTGAGAATGGGAAGAAGCCGACCCAGTCGAGCCGTGTGTCGTCCAGGAAGGTGGCGAGTTCATCGACATCGTCGTCGGTCTCTCCTGGGAATCCGACGATGAACGATGACCTCATCGCCGCATCAGGAGCTGCAGCGCGAATTCGTTCGATGAGGTCCCGATGCCGTTCTCCAGATCCGGGTCGCTTCATCGCACGAAGCAGCCGGCCTGAGGCATGCTGGAGGGAGAGATCGAAGTAGTTGGCGACGAGCGGGTTGCCGGCCATCTCCTCGATCAAGGTCGACCGAATTTCGCGCGGATAGAGGTAGTAAAGGCGGAGCCGGCGGAGTTCTTCGACGTCGGAAACCCGGCGGACCAACTCGACGATGTCCGGGGCGTCGGTGTCTCGGCCGTACGCGGCCAGGTCCTGGGCAACCAGACCGATCTCAGCGACTCCCGCCGCCGTGAGTTCTGCGATCTCGTCTCTGATGTTCTCCGGACTACGTGATCGCTGCTTCCCCCGGAACTGTGGAATCGCGCAGAACGTGCAGAGCTTGTCGCAGCCCTCAGCCACCTTCACGTACGCGTATGGTGTCGTCGGTGTCGGACGCCGGGTCTCGTACAGGATGTCCATGTGCGAACTGCGGGCTGAACCGATGGTCAGCGGTGTCCACCGTCGCAGCGCGTCGAGGCGATCCACGAGTTCGGAGTAGCGATCGAGTCCAAGGACGGCGTCCGCTTCTGGGAGGGCCTCGGTGAGTTCGGCCTCGTACCGCTGCGCCATGCATCCAACCACGACGAGATTCGCATCCTCACGCTTCGCGCCGGCAAGATCCAGAATGGTGTCGACCGACTCTCTCCGCGCCGGTTCGATGAAGCCGCATGTGTTCACCATCACGACGTCGGCGGACTCGGGAGACGATGCCTCCGTGTATCCGGCCGACGTCAGCATTCCGGTGATCTTGTCGGAATCCACCTGGTTCTTGGCACAGCCCAGTGTTGTCATCCAGATCGTGGGGGCATCAGGGGTCATCGCCGGCAAGCGTACCGTTGAGATGGGTCGATCCGCCTACGCCAGGCTTCGATAGCTGCCACGGAAGTAGCTGAGCGGATCCGTGAGGTTCCCGATCTCGACCACGTCGATGCGCCCGGAGACAAGCAGCGAGTAGCCCTTCTCGATCACCGATACGCCGCTGCAGTAGGCCCGGTCTGCAACGTCGTTCAACGCGGGACCCCATTCGGTCGAAGTGATTGCGAGTCCGGAGAACGGTCCACCGGGGCTAGGGCGGCGTCCTGCGAATACGTCGGAGAGGCCACGGTTGGCCTGTGCGAGAACATGCACGACGAATCGATCGGTCCGCTCGATGTCTTCGTAGACATCGGCGGTCGGGCCGAGGAGGAAGTGCATGGTCCCCGGGTCACCCTCGGCGAGCATGATCGACGAGACCGTGAGGCCCGAACGGCCGGTGTCGTCGCCTGCCGTAACGATGGTCACCGGTGCGGCGAGGCGCCCACGAAAGCGTCGAACCGGGTCACGTTCGGACTCCGGTGCGACGAACGGGTTCTCGTCCTCGTGGATCTCTCCGGACATGTCTCCTCCTCGATGAGTTGCTCAGCCGATCCGGTCCACGTCGTGACTCGTGGCTATGACGCCTCGGGTATCTCGGCACCCCGGTCTGCCAGGATCCCCTTGATGCAACCGATTCGTGCCTGGACCTCGGAGAGTTCCTGCAGGGCTTGGCCGAGATTGGCGTCTGTCATGCCTTCACCCTATCCAAAGGCGAGCCGCGCCGCTGCGACGACGGCTGCCGCCACGAGAACCCATCTGATCCACGCAGCTCCCTTCAGAACGGCAAGTCGTGAACCAGCCCACGCTCCCGACATCTGTCCGGCGGCGAGGACCACGCCTACAGCGATGTCGATCTGCGCGGCGTTGGCGAAGAGCAAGATCGCTATCGGCGAGTAGGCAGCGATCAGCACGACCTTCGCAGCGTTGCCGTTGACGAGATTCATCCCGGCACCCAATACGAGACCGGTGAGGAGCAAGAACCCCACACCGGCCTGCACGAAGCCGCCGTAGAAGCCGATACCAAGGAACACCAGGGAACGCCACGGTTCGTGCAGGGCCACTTCTCTCTCCTCGAGCCACCGCGATGGGCGCAGCACAACGGACGCGGCGACAAGGAGGAGAACGGCGGCGAAGACCATCCGAAGCACGTCGGGCGGCGTTACGGTCGAGACCCATGCCCCGATGGCTGCTCCGACCACCGTCGGTATCAGCAGGACGCTGAGCCGCCGCCACGGAACTGCTTCACCCTTCTGGTAGCCGGCGATCGCGGTCAAGTTGGCGAGGAAGATGGCGATACGGTTCGTCCCGTTCGCCGTGTTGATCCCGACCATTTCGGTGAGGATGGGGATCGTGATCGCGGATCCACCGCCCGCCAGCGCGTTGATGAAGCCTGCGGCCCCGCCCGCGGCCACAAGGATCACGCCTTCGAGGAGGGTCACGGATTCAGTGGCGTTGACATTCGAGAGGAGGCTACTCCCGGACGAGTCGAGCGGATTTCCAGCCTCGCACCGAACTCAGGAGGCCAAGCCCAGCGGCACCTTCGAGATCATCGACGGTAATGACCTCTTCGACCAGCGCTCCCTCGTCGATCAACACCTGACGGAGCACGCCCGGGAGACATCCCGAAGCGAGAGGCGGCGTGACCCAGGTGCCTGCGAACTGCACGGCGACGTTGTATGTCGTGGCTTCGGTCAGCTCCCCGCGCTCGTTCACAATCAGTACGTCCTCGACACCTTCGTGTGCGTTCGCACGGTCGTCGTAAGGGCCCCGTGCCGTGGTCTTGTGGAATCGGTAGATGCTCGTTGATGAGATCGCAGTCGGATCGATGACGCACATCACGGGGTCGTGTTCGGCATCGGGCCACCACCGTGCCGGGGCAAGTTCCTCAGGGTTGACGTCTACTGAGACCCGGCCGAGTCTATCGGTCTCGAGTCGAACCGCGTGGGCGCCGATCATCCCGGTCACTGCCTCTTCGAGGGCTGCGTGGGCCGATCCCTGGTTGAATCGGAAGCCGAAGTAGGCGGATGAGTCGCCCATCCGTCGGAGATGGCGATCGAGCCAGCGAAAGCCGTATCCATCCTCCCATCGGATGGTCTCGAAGAGCGAGATCTCCGGCCTCCGTTGGACAAGGAAACGGGTCTTCGACTGAGCTTCCGCGTACTCGCCTCTCGGCACGGACGTGTCCGTGATCCCGGCTCCAACGCCGTACTCTCCGACACCTTCGTCAGAGTCGACGGTGACGGTGCGGATCGCCACGCTGAAGCTGGCATCGGGTCGCTCACCGTCGGTCGGCGCCATGAATCCGATCGCTCCTGCGTAGACGCCACGGGTGCGGGACTCGAGCGTGGCAATGGCCTCCATGGCGTGGGCCTTCGGGTCGCCGGTGACGGCCGCCGAGGGGAACAGCGAACGGAAGACATCGACGATTCCTGTCGTGGGGGCGAGATCCGCGGACATGCTCGACGAGAGCTGCCACACCGTCTCCAACCGCTCCAGCCCCATCAGTTCACGGATCCGAATCGTATCGGGGATGGCGATGTCGATGAGTTCCGCGTTGAATCGATCCACGATCCGCTGATGCTCATCACGGTCCTTGATCGACGCCGCGAGCTTGGCCGCATTCCCCTCGTCCTCTGCCGACCACCGACCGCGGGGGGCGGTGCCCTTCATGGGCCGAACGTCGATCCTCGATCCCTCGACGGAGAAGAACTGTTCGGGTGATGCGCTCAGAATTCGGTACCTGCCCAGATCGATGAATGCTCCATACGCTCCCCGTTGGGAGAGCACAAGATCGCGGTAGAGCTCTCCCAGGTCCCCGCTGATGGCAGCATCGAGACGGAGGGCGTAGTTGATCTGGCTGAGATCTCCGGACTTGATGAGACGTCGGACGCGACGCACGTTGTCCTCGTATGTGTCCTCCTCCATGGTCGGGTTCCACGGCGACACGGTGTACGGAGATTCATCGAGTCGAGACTCTCCGACGAATGGCTCAACATCAGAGCGATCGCGGAAGAGGCCGAACCACGCCAGGGGAAGATCGTCCAGGACCTCCCCCTCGTCACGTGCTCTCACGGTGAGGGTTGCATCAAATGCGGGAGCAGCCTCGTACGCTACGAAGCCTACCGACCAGAGCCCTTCGCGGGTCGCGGCTTCGGCCTTTCTGACGACATCGAGAACATCACCGATCTGGTACGCCACCACGACGCGTTCGGGATCGCAGAATTCCATCGACTGCCCGCCGGTCGGGGTGAACTGATCGAGACGTACGCGGATCATCGATCCCAGGCTACGCGACGAAATCGATGTGTGGAGGGACTCGCTCAACGACCGACGAGGGTTCCAGCAACTTCACGAGCCGATCAGAGATCCGAGCTCCTCTTCAGTCACAAGGACGGATCGAGCCTTCGATCCTTCGGATGGGCCGACGATGCCCTTGTTCTCGAGGATGTCCATCACCCGTCCTGCTCTCGCGAACCCGATTCTGAGCTTGCGCTGGAGCATGGACGTGGAACCGAGCTGGCTGCGCACGACGAGTTCGATCGCCTGACGCATGATCTCCGGATCCTCGCCTTCGAACTCGTCGTTCACCTCGGTGGCCTTCTCAGCAACCTCGAACACCTCGGCATCCTTGTACTTCGTGTTCTGCTGGTCACGGACGAATTCGACGACGCGATGCACCTCTGCTTCGGAGACCCAGGCTCCCTGGATCCGTTCCGCTTTCGGCTCCCGTGCGGTAACCACGAGCATGTCGCCGAGGCCGACAAGCTTCTCAGCACCGCCCTGGTCGATGATGACGCGAGAGTCCGTTTGAGACGCAACGGAGAACGCGAGCCGCGACGGTACGTTCGCTTTGATGACGCCCGTGATGACATTGACTGAAGGCCGCTGCGTCGCCAGCACCAGGTGAATTCCGACGGCGCGCGCCATCTGAGCGATGCGCACGATCGAATCCTCGACGATCCGACCGGCGACCATCATGAGGTCATTCAGCTCGTCAACGACCAGCACGATGTATGGGAATCGGTCGAACAGCTCTTCATCGACACCGCCAGCGTCGTACTTCTCGTAGTAGGACTCAACGTCGCGGACACCCGAATCGGCGAGGAGGTCGTATCTACGATCCATCTCGGCGACGGCCCACTGGAGCGCATCGGCAGCCTTCTTGGGGCTCGCGATGACCCGCGTGAGAAGATGCGGCACGTCGTTGTACTGCCCGAGTTCAACTCGCTTCGGATCGACGAGGATCAGCCGGACCTGGTCGGGCCTGGCGCGCATGAGGATCGACGTGAGCAAGGCGTTGATGCACGAGGACTTCCCTGCACCGGTTGCGCCGGCGATGAGAACGTGAGGAAGCTCGGTGAGGCGCAACATGTGGGCACTTCCGCTGACGTCCTTGCCGATCGCGACGAGCATCGGGTCCGGATCCTGTGCTGCGACGGTGCTGCCGAGAATATCCCCGAGTGTGACTATCTGCCGCTTCCGGTTCGGTACCTCGATGCCGATGGCGCTCTTGCCGGGAATGGGGGCAAGAATTCGCACGTCTGCAGAAGCGAGGGCGTAGGCAATGTCGTGAGACAGGTTGGTGACGCGAGAGACCTTCACACCGGGCGCCAACTCGATCTCGTATCTCGTCACAGTCGGTCCTGGAACGATTCGTGTGAGGCGGGCGTCGACCCCGTGCTGGCTCAGCGCTTCCTGCAGCTCCGCAGCGGTCTGTTCAAGTCCGCCGCGATCTGGACCCTCAGACGACGAAGACTCGAGAAGGGCGAGGGATGGCAGTTGGTATCCGTCGACCGGAACAGCCTTGGGAGCCGGGACACGCTTGGGTTTGGCGTTCTTCGGAGCCATGGCCGACTTCTTGGGGCCGTTGTCCGGCCGGGTGGTCGACATCTCCGGCACGGAGTCATGAATCTCGATGGGGCCCTCGGTTCGAACCGGCTTCTGCGATGGGCCGTCCTCTGACCCGAAACCGATCAACGACCGGAACGAACGTGTGAAGGAGCCCAGTGTTGCGCCGACGTCCTTGACCGATGCCTTGGTCACGATGAGGGTCCCGACTCCAAGGGCTCCCATCAGGACGAGGAAGGCACCCCAGAATCCGATGGTCCGTCTGAGGGGGAACGCGACGATGGCGCCAACGGCGCCTCCGCTCTCTTTGACCTGATCCACATTTCCTGCCAGAGCGACCGAACCCGTCAGCAGATGGAACAACCCCAGCGATGCGACGAAGATGGCACCGAGGCCCGCCACAAGGCGGCCTCGATCCTCACTGCAGCAGACGCCGACGAGCGAGAGGCCGATGATGCCGAGCACGATCGGCACACCAAAAGCCCACATGCCGAAGAGGAGTCGGAGTGCACCTGAGATGCCGGCACCAATCGGTCCCGACAGCCCGAAGAACGACAATCCAACGAGAGCGGCGAGCACGATAAGACCAATGCCCCACACGTCATCACTCTGACGTGTGAACCGTTCCCGGATTCGGTCCCGACTCGTCCGTAGCGCTTGGACGGTTCTGGCCCGATATGTGATCCGTTTAGTTTTCTTGGGGGTCGCTTTGCTCCGCCCCGCTGCCCCGCGGCTCTTGGTCCGCGTTGCCATATGTCTGTAACGATACCTCAAGAACCCTCAGAGATGAACCACCCTTCGCGCGATCCGTCGCGCGTTGGGTCACAGACGTTTCATCTCCGCGCTTCTGAACCCGCCGGCGAGGGCACCCTGCACTCTCGTCGTGCTCGCGAACACACGACGAATACGCGCGGCAAACAACGGTATCCTCAGCCCCAATGACTGATCCCACATCCCCACTTCGCGCGCTTCTCGTCGCAGGCGAGTGGAAAGCAGCTGATCACGAGACCCGCCGTCTCCTGATCGCCGACGCCGACGTCGGCGGATACGTTGGCCTTGATCCCGACGAGGCGGCCACCGTGGACTGCGGTCTCCTCCGGTCGATCGACGCCGCCTGGCGTGAGGCTTCAGACGAACGTTTCGGCTTCACGGCACAGGAGGATGCGCTGCGAGCCGCAAGGGATCGCGGTCTCCCCCGCGCCGACACCTGGCGGGCGTTCGGGCGATCGGTGGGGTGGGTCGACGGCCGGGAGTGGCTCGAAGAAGATGGCGTCCGCTACGAGGCGGATGCTCCGGTCGGTCATCTCCCCTGGCTCCCAGGAACAACATCGGCTGTGATCACCGGTCGCATCTACGAGGGCTTCTTCCTCTTCTACGGTAGATTCGCGAACTGTCCCGAGTAGCGACGCCGTCTACGCGTCGCCCCCAGTAGCGGGGGCCTCGATGTCGAATTGGATACCCGTCGCTTGTTCGGAGACGCTCCACAGCTTCTGCATATCGTCGGGCCGATTTCGCAATCCGGTGACGGGTCGGCGCACCGGAGAACCGGAATTGACCTAGCGGGGTGTGTACAACTCACCACCGCCTGCTTCCGGGTCGGTGGCGGCACGCAGTTGCGGCAGCGCGCCCTTCGCAGGCGACATACCGAACCACTGCACTGTCTTGGCAAAGAACCGCTAGCTCGTTCCGCCGTGTGCCCGTGCACTGTGAGCCTGCAAGTCGGTGTTGGAGTATCCGGGATGGGCGACGAGGCTCACAGCCTGGGCTCCGGCGCTCTTGAGTCGCTGATCCAACTCGAGAGCGAAGTTCATGTTGGCGAGCTTTGATCTGCCGTACGCACCCCACGGCGAGTACTTCTCTTCCATGTTCAGATCATCGGAATCCAGTTTCGTCGCTGCATGCCTGGCGGTGCTGGTCACGGTCACGATCCTCGCACCCGGCGTGTGTTTCATCGCAGGCATGAGCTTCGCCGTGAGGGCGAAGTGGCCGAGATGGTTCGTTCCGAACTGCATCTCGAACCCGTCATCCGTCGAAGAGTGGGGTATCGCCATCACTCCTGCGTTGTTGATCAGGAGATCGATCCTCGGATGTTCGTCGACCACGCTCTCCACAAACGCATTCACGGAGGCGAGCGATGCGAGATCGAGCTCTCTCAGTACGAGACGAGCGTCGGGAATCTCGGCTCGAATTTCGGCGGCCGCCCGCTGAGCCTTCTCCTGGTCACGAATCCCCATCACGATAACAGCGCCTCTCCGGGCGAGTTCGCGAGTCGTCTCGAGACCGAGCCCTCCGTTCGCCCCGGTGACCACGGCGACGCGACCCTCCTGATTCGGTATGTCACCCGCAGTCCAACTCAATTCGCAACTGCTCGCTTGGATGATCGACCGTCGTGTTCCGTCGGGCCCGACAAGGATCCGGCCGAACCGGGTCGTCAGACCTTGATGACAATTGGGAACACGACAGGACGTCGCTTCATTCGGGCCTGGACCGCTTTGCGGCCCGCATTCCTCATACGGCTCCGGAGCACATCCGGATCGAGTGGCCGCTCCAACGTCTCGATGCCCTGGAGGACACGCGTCTCAACGGCATCGTGGAGCAGCTTCGAATCTCCCGTGACACCATGGCTGTCGACGGCGGGACCGAACACGATGTCACCCTTCTTCGCGTCAACGCCGATCGTGACAAGGATCACACCGTCGTCAGCAAGATGTCGACGATCGCGCAGAATGGACTCATCCTCTCCTACTTCCAGGCCGTCCACATAGACGTAGCTCGATGACACGGCGCCTCGTTCGACCCTCAGGTCCCCCTCTTCGAGCACGACGACGTCCCCGTCTGAACACACCTCGACTTCGGGCACGCCGACGGAACGAGCAAGGCCGGCGTTCGCGAACATGTGCCGATGCTCGCCGTGAACGGGCACGACGGCTTGCGGCCTCACGACGTTGTAGAAGACTTTCAGTTCTTCTGCCGCCGCGTGCCCCGAAACGTGAACGTGCGTGTTGAGACCGTGGTGGACGGTGACTCCGATGCGGGCAAGATTGTTGATCACTCGAGAAACGCGTTTCTCGTTGCCGGGGATCGGCGTTGCTGAAAGAATCACCGTATCGGTCGGATCGAGATTGATCGCTCGATGCTCTCCGGCTGCCATGAGCGACAGAGCAGCAAACGGCTCCCCCTGGCTCCCGGTCGAGATGACCGCGGTCTTCTCCTGTGGCAGAGCCAACAGCTCTTTGATCTCGACAAGGCTGCCGTCGGGGATGTTGAGCTGCCCGATCTCGGTAGCGATCTCGCTGATGCGCAGCATCGATCTGCCGATGAAAGCGATCTTGCGGCCGTCGGCGACCGCCGCATCGATCGACTGTTGGACGCGGTGGAGGTGGCTTGCGAAACAGGCGATGAGGACCCGTCCCTCGGCTTCGTGGACAAGCTCAGCGAGTCGCACACCCACCGTCTTCTCCGAAACGACGACACCCGGCCGTTCGGCGTTGGTCGAATCGGCAAGGAGGAGCCGCACCCCTCGACGCCCGAATCCGGCGAA
>RCNE010000308.1_pt1 | contig 26409 bp, 22 predicted proteins | sample 2041361 | NCBI WGS metagenome assembly RCNE01 (sample SAMN09708229, study PRJNA481090) | Marine sediment metagenome, whole genome shotgun sequencing project. | reverse complement strand
AAGGCCTCGTTGACGTATTCAATCTCGGCGTTGACATTGGTGATCATAATGCTCTGCGGGTTCTGTTCCACCACCTGCGCCAGCTTTTGAAGTTCCTCCTCCATATGCTTACGCTCAGTGATATCCTGGGTAACTCCCAGGATCAAACTTACCTGCCCATCATCGTCCCGGATTGGAACAAAACCAGCTAACATGATGCGTTTGTCGAGTGCACCGATGCCGGTGAACTCGAATTGAGAATGGGTGCCGGTGTTAGCCAGGTGCAACAGTTCATTAACGCGTTCCTTGTCCACGTTGCTAACCGATTTCAACATCTGTTGACCAATAATATCTTTCTCGTTATCCAGGTGAACCATTTCCAGACCGGCCTTGTTCATGGAAATGAGATTTCCTTCCAAATCGAGCTCGTGGATACACATGGGCACATTCGCAAGCAGGGTACGGTAACGGGACTCGCTTTGTTTCAGGTTGAGTTCTGTCCGCAGGTTCTCATTGATTACGGTATTGGCCGCTTCAATCTCTGCTTTTTGTTTTTTGTAGGCAAGAGAGAAATATACTGCAATGGAAAGAGCTACGGCGAGCGCAAGACTCAGAATTAGTATCGTCAGACTCACAACAACTGCGCCCCCCGGGGTGGTCTCAGGGGCTTGTTATGGCTAAATATCAATGATTTTATTGACACGCAAACGACCGGAACTCGAAGCAAGACCTCAAAAGCCATCAGCCTACTGATAGGGGCGGATAGCCCCTGACTGGTTGAATTCCCCACCGCAAAAGTGCTCAGCAGGTAAAACATCGACACGAATATCAGTTGCAGCCTCATTTCCATACGAGACAGACATAAACCCCTTGTCATAGCATAGTTCCCTTAATCAAGACGCTGTCCCTATCCATGAGACTGCGGAATTCCCAAGCACTTCCAATTGATTCAAAAATTAATTATATCCGATTACTGTGTAATTCCAACATCCGGATGTTGATATCACGCCTAATCAGCAAGAGTGATCGTTGAGCGTATATGGACTGCGACCGTTTTACAATGTCACAGCACTGGTCAGTGTGCCTTACGTCACTGGAATTTTCAGCCCATCATGGTTATGTGTAACCGTTGACAGTAACATCAGGAGAGCCAGGGACAATGCAAATGACGGTCTGTAATTAGCTAATCGAGTTAAAATAAGAGCTCGCACACAGTGTTTGCCGCACAGACCCTCTGGTATGATAAACAGACCCTGCTAAACCGGATTTTACTTGCTACCGGCCGTATTGGGTAACCAAGGGTCAGTCCCTTGAACAGCATTCGTGCAGGAGGTAGTAAAGCGTGGCCGGTTCTTCAAAAAAAGCAATTTATGCAGCCCTCATAGGCAACTCAATGATCGCAGTAACCAAGTTTGCTGCAGCGGCCCATACCGGCAGTTCCGCGATGATGAGTGAAGGTATTCACTCATTGGTTGACACGGGCAACCAGGTGCTCCTTTTATACGGTATTAAGCGCGCAAAAATACCGGCAAGTCCCAGCTTCCCGTTCGGGCATGGCAAGGAAATCTATTTTTGGAGTTTTGTAGTCGCAATGTTGATATTTGCCCTCGGCGGCACCGTGTCAATATATCAAGGGTGGCAGCATCTTTATCACCCCACGACCATAGACAATATCTTCATCAACTATGCAGTACTCGGATTTGCCGTGGTATTTGAAGGCGCTGCACTGTGGGTGGCATTCAAGGAATTTAATCTCAGCCGTGGTTCGAGGAGCATTGTCAGGGCGATCACCAGGGGCAAAGATCCGACCCTGTTTGTCGTCGTGTTCGAGGATACTGCTGCTCTGATCGGCTTACTGGTAGCCCTGGTCGGACTGATCGCTTACCAGCTTACCGGCAACCCTGTTTTTGATGCCCTGGCTTCGATCGGTATTGGTGTGGTTCTGATTCTGACGGCAGTAATCCTGGCTTTGGAAAGTAAAAGTCTGCTCATTGGCGAAAGCGCCGACCCGAAAGTCGTGTCTGTTATTGATGGGATACTGGAGGGACACGGTGACGTGGCGACCGTCAACGAAGTAGCAACCCTGCATATGGGGCCCGAATTCATCGTGGTGACCGTATCAGTGGACTTTAACGACGCCCTGCCCGTCGGCCAAGTCGAAAGCGCTGTGACCCGCCTCACCAGGCAAATCAAGGCAACGGATCCGCGTATCCAACGTGTATTTATCGAAGCGGAGCGGAGCGAAGATCATTATGAACCCTCTGATTAAGTTGGATACGGGTATGTCCCGCCGCGGCGACCAGGTGAAAGGGATGCCATTTAGGACACCCAAAACTTTTCGTTAAATACCGTTTGGTGGGTAACAAGTTACCCACCCTACAGATACACCCGAAACCGCTTACCGTAGGGTGGGTAACTTGTTACGCACAGTCGAAAGTCAGCGCACGCTGAATCAAAATGTAATCAAAGCCGTTGATATCCGATCATCTGTATTAGTGTATGAGAACGCTGCAAAACAACAGAGGATAATACCAGCATGATAGACAATCTCCTTCCATTCCTGATGCTGGGCATACTGATTGCGGCTGTCCTGGCAAAGCCATTGTCGAAGCAGAAGCTGGTACCCATGCCGGTCGCTTTGATCTTGATCGGGTTTGTCAGCTCAGAAATTTGGGTTTCACTCGGACAGGACACAGGCTTGCGTTGGGAAATTCTGCGAGACCTGGTGTTCTACCTGCTTCTGCCGATATTGATATTCGAATCTTCGATTAATATGAATGTTCGTTCATTACGTCGTGAAAGCCTACTGGTACTTAGCCTTGCCGTTCCCTTATTGATCATTGCCAGCATAATCTCTGCGATAGTCATATATTTCCTGATCGGCGGAATGTTGGGTAATGCCTGGTCACTGACGCTTCTTTGTGGCGTTATGATTTGCGCCACCGACCCCACCACTGTCGGCACGATTATGAGTAAGACAAAAACACCCGTACGTGTCATCAGGATTCTGGAGGGTGAAAGCCTGATAAACGATGCCACTACAATCGCATTGTTTGCCATGATTACATCCGTGCTCACCCTGCCCGGCTATGAAATGAATTTGTATGAAATGGTTGGCCAATTCCTGTTGGTTTTACTGGGAAGCCTATTGGTTGGATTGTTCCTGGGATGGCTATTTAACCTGATGCTGGAACCGCTGGATGATGATGTTTTGACAACTTCACTGACCCTGGTCCTGGCGTTTATCAGCTTTTGGGTCAGTGAGCATATCCTCGGATGGTCCGGCGTTCTTTCAACGCTTTCTGCCGGCTTGACCATTGCCTGGCTACAACGAAAGAAGCATGACGATCAGGACGTTGCGTTTGCACTGGGATCATGGAGAACCCTGGGGTTTCTGGCGGATGCCATGCTGTTCTTCCTGGTCGGCATGAGCATTACATTTGAAATGTTCCAATCACACTGGATTGCCATGCTGGCAGGAATTCTTGCCGGTCTGGTTTCTCGCGCATTTATTATTTATCTTGGCGCAGGACCGCTTTCCCGCCTGCCCCGCCAGCGGCCATTGTCGTTGAGCGATCAGAACCTGATGTTTTGGGGTGGTATCCGCGGTGCGGTTGCCATTGCCCTCGCCTTGTCCTTAAGCGTTGAAATTCCTTATTGGTACACGATTCAAAGCACGGTATATGGCGTTGCGTTGGCCAGTCTTGTTTTCCAGTCGCCATTGCTTTCAATATTGACGCAAAGGAAGGATGGCATAGCTCAGCAAGAGGTTTGAATCCTTATGCGAGAGTCATATACCAGGTGAGGTTTCCGAAAACACGCTCTTCGGCAACTCAATACTTTAAAGCGCTCGCTGTATAGTTATAAATTTATTTGAGTTTTCGCAACAGAATCAGCATGCGTAGCAACGTCAATAAGCCAGCAATGCTGGCCGCGATTCCCGGGCCGATAAGCCCCAATCGCTGCGTTAATATGTAGAACAAGCTCAGATAGACAAATGAACTCAGGGCATAGATACGAAGTATCGAACCCGCATGACCCAGGGCATAAGCAGCTGCCCGCAGAGGCGAACCGGCCAGTTCAAATGTGGCAGCAAGCAACATCAATGTAAGCAGGGGTGCGGCAGGCGTGTAATCCTGGCCGACGATACCCAGTATCGGCGCCGCCGTCGGAATAGACAGCAATACAAATATCAAGCCTCCGGTGCCGGCGATGCGCACGGCCCTGAAGCCCAGCTCATGAAACCCGGCAGCGTTATTGTGCAATATGCGGCTAAAGTCTGGAAACAACACCTCACGCAACATCAAACCAGGCTTGCTCAAAACGGTAGAAAAATCATTGGCCAGCCGAAACATACCTGCACCCGCTGGTCCAAGCAGACCGCCAGCGAACAGTACGGCAAGATGCTTGGGCAACAGGTCGACATTAGTTTGCCAATAGATTACACCTAAAAAATGACGAAATTCTGCACTGGTTTCACGCAATTCCTGGAAACGAAATCCCCGCCAAATTGATTCAGACATATGTCTATGGATTTCTCTATGTCCACGCAGGTAAATCCAGATATTTTCCAGCACAAAAGCAGCGGCCCAAATGCTGACAAATACGAGCATGCCTGCATCTAAAAGCCATGCTACCAAAACACCTGAAACACGAATCGCCGGGCTAATCGTGTACCATAAACCAAGAGCATCAAAACGGTCATATAGGCGCAGTATGCCATTGGGCGTACCCGTTGCTGTTGTCAGCATCGTGAGACTATATAAAGCAGCGAGCGCGACCATTTGCGCATCCCAATGCAGGAATCTACCCGCAATCGAGGCTGCGCCCACTCCCAGTAGAGTGGCAACAACACTGGCTGTCACATCGACGGATGTGGTTATACGGAGCAGCTTTCTAAGGCCGTCATCATCGCCGCTTTCATGTAAAGGAATACCGAACTTAACAATCGATTCAAACGTTCTGAAATTCAGGAAACTACGTATTGCCAACACATAGGTGTGAAGCAACACCACCAGTCCAAACTCTGCCGGTGGCAATGCATGTGCCATTAATGCCAATCCAATCACGTTGCACACAGCCGCGATACCACGGCCACGCAATACGACACCAAAGTTTTTGAATACCCGCTGCGAGGTCGCCTTTGACACTAGCGGGTTGTACCTTGATGGTACGTCCAAATCGCAACGGCGATGAATCCCCAGTCAGGTCGACCGATCAGAACACGTAAGGTGAGCAGGATCATACAGGGATTACGCCGTGCAGTGATCAGCCTGAACCAGGCATCAAATGGTCGCCAGGTAAAAATACCGCAGCTTCCCAATAATTGAAAAAGCAACTTTCGAACAGGCAATGACCGTTGAACAATAGTACTTGTTCTTTTAGCGGCACATCACCTGCATCATCAAGCCAGCAAATTTCAGTGAAATCGTCTGTGGATTCCTTGCTGATTTCACTCAACTGCAATCGCAAGCGTTGTCCCGCATCCAGACTCCAGAGACGCACAGATGACAATTCAGAAACAAGCGCATAAATGGTCATGTAAATTCGGAACTCACGTCAACAAAAAAGAAAGGTAGGTTGAAACATTCAGATTTAATGTGTGTATGGATTATAGGCAGTGAAGCTATGGTGAGCAAAGAAATGCGTGAGTTTATACGACCAATTCATGAGACCGATTGAGTAAATCAAAAACTGGAGTGCAAATGCACGGGCGTGAACCCTCATACCATGATGAAACCTTGGATACGAGAGAATCGGCTCTGCCCCATTTTTAGGGTCGGTTATACATAAATTCGAATATAATCTGTGTAGACCCCTTTATGTCGTAAGCAAAAAGGAAAAATAATGGCAGAAAAGAGCGAGTCACAAAGCGTCGACAACTCCGGGGCTGTTGAAGCAACTGGCATTCCCAATCCATTTACAGAACTGGTGAACTCTTTCCGTGCACTCAAGGGTGCACCTCGTGGCTTCTGGTATACAAATTACATCTACTGGCTCGACGGCGTCGCCTATTTTGGCATGCTGACCCTGCTGGCAATGTACTTTCACGACATCCTGGGAATGTCGGATGATTCAGGCCATAAGATCGTCTCCGCTTACATGGCGCTGATCACCGGTTTCATGTTGATATTCGGTCCTGTATCGGACAAGTTGGGTGTCCGCAAGTCGTTGCTGATCTCGGTGGCACTTTATATCGTCGGCCGTGCGGCCCTTCCATTGGCTCCCCACTTCCTGCCGGTGGGATCCAGCATGCTGTTGCCTGTCGTATTCATCGGCCTGTTGCTGGCCGCCGCAGGCAACGGGTTCATGCAACCGGCTTCCTACGCAGGCGTGCGCAAATTCTCGGACAAGGAAACGGCAACAATGGGCTACGGCCTCCTTTATGCCGGCATGAACCTGGGCATTGTATTTATCGGTTTTGTCTCTGCAAGAATACGCACGGGCATTGATCTTGGTGAGAACTTCAGGTTCGAGGGTTTCGGGATCGAGGGAGTCATGTGGTTCTGCGTGCTGGTCAATGTCGTGATGCTTTTGGGTCTGGTTTTCTTTTTTACACCCAAAGTAGAACAGGAAGCCGAGCAGTCAGGTACCGAAGGGGCTGAGCAAACGAATACCGAAGGGAGTGCGAGCAGTAATTTTCCGGGTCGTACTATTGCCTGGCTGAAGACCGGCCCCCTCTCAAACGCCCGCTTCATGTTCTTTATTTTCGCCTTAATGCCGGTGCAAACCCTGTTCGCCTACCAGTTCCTTGTCATGCCACAGTTTGTGACCCGCGCTTTCTCGGATGTGGTGGCCAATAACATGGAGGTGATCGTCAATGTGACCAATCCATTGATCATCGTTCTGGGCGTACCAATAATCACCGCCATGACCCGTAAGGTTCCGGTATACAAGATGATGATCATCGGCTCACTGGTATCAGCGCTACCTACGTTTCTCTTCCTGTTGGGACCCAACTTCTGGTTGTTAATGACTTACCTCGTCCTGTTCTCGATCGGCGAGGCACTCTGGCAACCACGTTTTTTGCAATATGCAGCGGAACTGGCTCCTGAGGGTCAAACCGGCGCCTTTATAGCATTCGCCAACATGCCTTGGTTCATGATCAAGTTCATCGCCGGTTGGTACACGGGCCGTATGATGGATATCTACTGCCCGGCGGAAGGCGCACTGAATACCGAGACGATGTGGCTGATCTATGGATTGGTTGCGATGATCAGCCCGATAGCACTGGTTATGGCTGGCAAGTGGGTGCGCAAAGGCTTGCAGCGAGAATCGATCTGATCGATGCAAAAAAATGAATGCCTTGAGGCAATTCAATCCAGGTATTCAACCTCACGCACAGTTGAAGGCACTGGCCACAACAGACACCGACAGATTTGCGAAATACCGCAAAACCCTGGAACTTGGACTACACTGATATCAAGTGGTCGGAATGGATTCGTTTATTTACTGGTTTCTAAGCTGCTCCGTCACGACCGGCGGATGATAAAGTCCAAAATCGAATGGTCGTGTATTGGTCCAGTCCGCCTTGTTATCCAGTTCCGGTCTTTCGCTGGGGCGCATCAAAACATCTTCATTAAAAGGCTGGTTACATAACATGCGGCCACCCGAAACTTCCAGCGCGTGCAGATAAGGCATCTGCTTGTAACCCGACCTCAGGCCTTTTGTGCCAAATGCACCACCCAATATGCCGCGGTCATCGCCATGTGCGTTGATGATGGTAGTAAGAAACAAAATTTCGCCTGAGTCATTCAGTGTCCGATGTGCCGGCCCCACCCTGCCGGTTTGCCTTACCAGCCACCAAGCGCCAACGCGCAGCCCGCAGCAATATTCCAGAATTGGACTATACTTAATTTAGGTCGTAGGGATAATTATTGACCTGTTTGCAGAAAGTGCGGAAATAGATTCAAAGAATCGTCTTTGAATCAAAGAAATTTATTAACTAATAAAATCAATAACTAATAAATTCACACAGGTGTAGTTGTGAAAATTTCTGTGCACAAATTCATATTGACAGCCAGTTTTTCCAAACTAACGTTTACCCATATCCGAACAGTTCATGTTTTATTTATCCGGATGTTCAACATCATATTGTCGAATCTATTTGATGATGAAATATCACATGATTGCCATTCGCCAGACTACTCAGCTATTAATGCAGACTTGAGGACTCAATTCATTTTACTGAAGCAGGTAAATCAATAATGAAATCATGGGCCAGGGCAAGTACGCCGCAGAATTCAATTGATACAACCGAATTGACCAGAAGAATTCAGGCCGGTAGTCGGCTGGCGGAAACGGAGTTTGCCGAAACTTATTCGCGCGCCCTTTTGTTATTGCTTCTCAATAAGACCCGAAATCCTGATATAGCAAAAGACTGTTGCCAGCAAACCCTGTTAATCGCACTCATCAAACTTCGTGCCGGGGAAATCGTAAAACCAGAAAGTCTTTTGTCGTTCCTCCGAAGTACCGCGACCAATGTGGCCAAAACACATTTTCGAAAGGAAAGACGTTATATCTCACTGAATGAGGAGACTTTCTCAGCTCCAACTGGCACCGGTAATTATGCAGAACAGGACATAGATGCTGAAACCATCCGTTCAATACTCAGCGATATCCTTGATTCATTAACAGTTGAAAGAGACAGGGAAATTCTTCGGAGATTTTATTTGCGAGACGAAGAGAAAAGCATAATTCGACGTGATATGGATATATCAGCGGCACACTTTGATCGAGTGATATACCGTGCAAAAGGTCGACTGCGTCGACTGCTCAACGGCCATGAAGATATCAAATATTTGTTGCGTCAAAGTTTGAGCAAACGAATGCGAGTAAGCCATTCAAAGCGTCATTCACAACAGTTGCAATAGACTGAGATGATTTGCTACACCGCCATCAAGTTTGCGACGTCAAAGTTGTGTTGAGACTTTTGGTATAGCAAACCATCTAATCCTTTTGTTACTCGTTTGTCCCTAGCTTCCCACGTGAGTTCAGCCTCCTGCTTCCGTTCGTTGGCTGTCAGGGACACCAGGCCCGGATGATCGAGCATTTGAACCGTGAAAGGGCAAAGCTTGGGCTGGAGCCCATTTCCACCTGATTCTAAGTTACTGGCTCAGATCAAACAGTCCAATATTGCACTGGCCCCAACCTGCATTTTCCCAGACGATGTCATAAATATAGCCATTACGCAGGTCGATGTCTTCCTCACCACTGGCGACACAGCTACCATTTTGGGGGCAATTGATCGTACCGGTGATCTCGTAATAATCGTCTCCAAGGATAAGATCATCAACGCTAAAAAAGTTTCCAGTTGGGGTAATGGTGAGATCGTTGTTTTCCAGCCGAATCGCAATGTTTAGCGAACAGAAACCTCCATCACCTGTGTAGCGAATATTGATGCCTCCCGTTTCTGCAACGGCGTTAGCAACTGCTGGCACCCGCTGTTGTACTAACGGTTCTTGAGTGGTTGCAGCTGCTGCACAGCCACCGGTTTTCTCCAGTTTGATCGGATAGCCCCAACTTTGTAGTTCCTGTACGACCGACTCAATGCGCAAAGCTTCACCGTTTGGCGGACTATCCCTGACAATCAAGCCGACGATATCGCCACAGCTGTCCAATAGTGCACCTCCGGAATGACCTTTTTGGATGTAGGAAGATTGAAACGTGATTTGTGAGCCTTTTAAGCCGTCAACTTTTTCAGGATTAAGGGCCACGCCCCAGGCTTTGGCTCCCGGGTTGCCCAGGGGGTGTACATCACTACGACGCTTGAGTTGACTGGAATCTCCCATGACTTTGAACATAAATTCATCGACAGGTATCTCACCGCCGGTTGTGGATACACTGATGACGGTTAAATCAAATTTAGTGGTTGGGTGCTCAAGCAATTTGGCGGGATATTTTTCACCCGGCAAAAACTTGAACTGCACTTTAATGTCTGTAGCCGCGGTACGACCGGATCTGACCACATGATTGGCGGTCGCAATATAGATTCTTCCAGCCTTTGCGCCGATAACAATGCCAGCACCGAAGCTGGTAGTGCCACTATGTTTACCCTCAATCATGACAACAGTGGGTAAACTTTTATCGAGGTTTTTTGTCTGTGACCATGCTGTAGTCGCAAACCCAAAAAGGCAGACCCATACGGGCAACAGCAATACATCTCTAACAACTAGTGAGGTCTTCTCCACCATTTAATTACTCCAAATAATGTGCCTAAAAGCCATATGAAGGCTCCCCATAACATTTTTACACTGTGTCTTTCGCCAAACCATTCCAGCCAGTTGGGCATCAGGTCACGTTGGTTATGGCTTGATCCAACGCTAATGCTGGATACTTTGCCATGAAAGTCCAGACGTATGCCATCTGCAGTCATCTGCATGGAGCGAATTTCACCCACCACGCCGTCTACAAGTAACCATTCCCCTTTCCTGAGTGGGTATCTCCTACCATTCATTGATTCATTAAAGATTTCACCTTTCAAAACGGTAGAGATTTTTCTTGGGGTGCGCACACCGTTGGTGACCACGTCTTCAATTTCCTGTAAGGAAAGGGACGAGATCATGATATGTGATGGGAAGCTTATATTTTGATCGTCACTATAGTTTAGTGCGAGATTCAGCAGATTGGGTCCGGTCGCTTGAATGTCGACCGGTCGGCCCCGGCCATAATTCTGCTCACCCAGACGTTCACCACCGGCATCAATACCGACAATGCTACTCAAATTGACAGTTACCTGGGTGTCCGGTCCCTTCATGGACAAAGTCGCGGCAGATTCCCCGGCCCTTTTTGACAACCACACGCGGGTACCACTTTCGGCGTACACAGGCGCCAAAGATATCTTGCCGTCGCCACCATCTGGAATCCAGAAGTTCGCCGGTGGGAGCGCTAAGGCTTCGGCACTGGACTGTTGGGTACGTGGCAAAGTGATGCCATCAAAAGAGCTGACGTCCAGGCTATCCAAATTAACGTGACCCATGATCTCGCCGGACTGTTGTTGATGCCAGGATAACTCCGAAACCAACAGATTGAACTGCACCTCAACAATTGGTATTTTCAATGAAATCATCACACCGGGCACAAAGAAAATCCCCAAGGATAATAAGATGACCGGCCAGTGACGGGCGGCATGGGCTGGCGGATTTGGTAGAGAGGCATCCAGCTCTGATAGCTGCTTCAATTTTGCCAGGTCTTCATCCGTCACTTCACCCTCGCTAACGGCGGCATCGCTGATGCGCTCAAACTGTTGTTTGACCAGTGACTTCAAGTCCTTCCTGCTGGATGCAGGTTTTTGCTTCGATGCCATTACTCAGGGTGAGTACTGAAAGGGGACTTCGACTGTGTCGAATGAACCGCTGCGCAGTTGGGCGCTGATGGTTAGCAGGTAGCGCCCGGGTGAGACAACCTTGTCGAGTTCAATCGTAATGGGTTGATTGGCAGCATAGGGTCTGCGATCCAGAGGTTGGTCATAAACGATACATGGGTTTTGTCCGTTCATACACAGGCTCCAATAAATCTCTTCGATCTCGGCGCCGGAAATGACGGTGACCACGTAGTTGCCTTCAGCAGGGCTTTGACCATTCTGACTGATTCGCAGCGGTAAGTAGATCAATTTACCGGAGGCATCTTGCTGCATCGCAAGTACCCCAAACTCGCTGGTACGCAGTTCATATTGCGCGGGAATAGCATTGGTCCAACTCAACCGGGTTTCATTGGATGGCCGTACAGCATCCATACGGTAGTAAAACCTCGGCCGCAGACTATCGGCCTTGACGCGGACGTCTCCCTGGCTAACCGGTTGCCACTGAAAACTGAATTTAGCCTGACTGGCCAAGTTGATTCCATGCATCGGGCCAGTGAATGAGGCCAGCATCAATCCCATGCTGGAAACCCCGGTAGCATAAGTACCTTCGCAGAGTTGACCCTCACGGTCACGGTAGCCTAGTGGGTGGTCGTGATTCTGAAGAATAGAGGGGTCACATGCTGAAGAATCAGCCAGCAAGCTGACAGGTGCCGCCACGAGAACAGCTACGGCCAGCCAACATCGCATTGATCGAACGCTCCTCAACAAAACCTGATTACTCCCTGTGGATTTATTGATACTAAAAATAGTATAGCTTAGATTTTCATCGACTTGGAACTAAGGCTAATCAGCGCAAACCCAAAATACCCATTGGCGGATGGATTTATGGGGCAGCACTCCATTTACCAAAAAAGCAGAACTGTCTGCCATACGTTTCGCGCCAAAAATGGGGCAGTTGGCTGGTCGTTGTTCCTCTTCGGCGCCGTCGCGCTCGAGTTTTCCCTCCAGTTCCCTGTACTCGAAACGCTCGAATCCGGCTTCGTCAATGACCCCGAAGAATTGCTTGACCGTTCCGATGGTGGAATTGGAGTAGCAGTTTTCGCTGTCGGGCGGATCGCACGTTTCACCGAGCATGAGGCCGCTATCGGGTGCGCCTCGTCCAGGTAAACGACCGGCTCGGCAAAAACATTGACAGCATGTGCCAGCAACATCACGGCGAGTATCATCGATGCAGTGAATTCCCTAAATTTTTTCAGGTTTGTCATCTAACCTTAATTATAGCAGGGCGCGGAAGGGTGAAAACTGGGGTATCCCTGGTTCAAAAGACACTTTAAATGCTCACCGTATTTACATATTTTACACAAAAAAACTGTTAATTTTCACAGCATGTAAACAGGCCAATGTGTGAAACAATATTCCTGCATCAAAGAACTACGAAAGATAAATTTGATATTGATGCAGTACAGAATACCCAGAATCAATTGAGTTCGGTTGCAACTACCCCCCCCAGTTGTTGGTTGGACATTGGTTCTGGGTATTTTCTTATCCAGTCACCAATTCCAGAATTAATGCACAGACCTGAGGTGCGTTATTGGCGGTGGATTACGGCGAGGAAATACCTAACGGAGCCCGATTTTAACCCTGCGGCACTGATCTGGAGGTCGTCAAATTGTGTATGAAAAACAGCAACGTCCAGGCGCGGGGCGCCGTTTGCGAGGCTTGACTTGACCCCAAACTCAAATGTGGTGGACTCCTCGTTGTCGAATTCAAAGTTGCTTATGTCACCACTATTTTCAGCTTCGTTGAATCCCCCTGCCTTGAATCCTTTCGCAGCCAAGCCATACCAGGCCATCAGGTCGCTGCTGTCCCACTGTATGCCAAAGGAGGGACTGAGGTTGTTCTCTGATCGCTTCTGCATGTAGGAATGTTCTATTCCAAACCCAGCCTGACCGTAAAAATAACCCAACTCGGGGTTGGGTGTAGTCGTTTGGAAATCTGTGAACCACAAGTCCTGGGCAACGGTCTTGCTTTCATCCGTGTAGCGCAGTCAGTGATCCAAAAATAAGTAAAAAATTGATTGGACAAGTAGGAGCGGTATGGCATTTGTAGCTTGAGCTTGGCATTAATCTCATGGAAACGGTGAGAAAAACTGGATTGTCAACATAGAAGATTGAAGGCAACGCGGAAATAAAAGCTGTCAATGCGAGGTCAGTGTCACCGGGTCTGGATAAACGCGTCTTTCGAAATCGACCACCTGGCCATCCGTTTGCAAAATCGGGAAGATATACACGGCTTCCATCCTGGCTTGCCATATCCCTTCGGAATTCCGGTCAACATTCACCTCCAGGTGCCCATAGTGCTTACCGCCGTCCTGCAATACACCATCCGGACCATAAATTTCAGGCGAATCAGTGTGCGCCAGAAAATTCCGGTAATTATTTGTAACGCCTGTATCCGGTCCACGCAGGCCGTCGCCACCAATACCGATATCATAAAAGTGAATTTCGTGTGCACGTTCAAACCCGCCAGGGGACACCTCTTTACCGGTAACAACCGAATGTTCATACATTTCATCATGGCCCCCGAAAACCGCGTCAACACCATAGTGAAGAAACAGGGGTGTGAGCGTCTGCAATGGTTGTGAGGACAGGATATCGCCCCCCGCTTTGTTCTCACCGGGCGAGCGGCCGTGTGTACCGGATGTATAGGGTGTGTAGTGAAACATGACAAAGGTAAAACGGCTTGTTTCCTGCGCCCGTCCAAGTTCTTTTTGCAGCCAGTCATATTGCTCGGAGCCCGGTTTCCAGTCCGGTGCAAAGCCGCCCTCACCTTCGCCTAACAGCCTCCAGTTGGTATCCATAGCGCTACGATCCGGAAGACTGTTGATCGTATCAAGAACAATGAGCGTCACGGCACCATGGCGCAGGGAATAATAACGTTCCGAATGAGTGGGGTCATTCGCGTCGTTAGACGGCAGATCAAAGTAGGTCTGGTATTTACGCACTGCAATCTCGGAATAAGGCGTCGCATATTTACCAAACTGACCTGGACCACCGAAATAGTCATGGTTGCCAAGTGCGGGAAGTAGCACCGTCGAAGCTGCCAGCCCCGCGTTATGCAACCAGAACTCATCCCAATCACGCTGCTCACCCCCGGATTGAACAAGATCACCAGCTATGGCGACAAACGCGGGCCGCCGTTTTTGAATGACCTTCAGATTCTGGGCATATCCGGTCGTTTGGTCCACGGGGTATCTGCGCGCACGGTTGTGAACTTCTCCGTCAGGCCAAAGTACATGTTTACCGGTAGATTCCGGTTCTGTCTCGCTATCGCCATAAACGATAAAACGTAAAGGCTTTTCACCGTCATCCAGGGTAGAAAAACTACCACCTGCATGTTCTGAATTTTGCGTTACCTGATATCGGTACAAAGTATCGGCTTCAAGATCTGTCAACCGTACCTGGTGTAAAAAGGGCAATGGAAATTCATTGCAATCGGCGTCCGCACAGCTTTCAGCCGGGTGATAGACCAGCGCCTCAGCCCTGACGGGTCTGGATTCAAATATAGCCATCATCTCAAGGCTGGCACTACCGGGTTTCCACACCGTCAACTGCCCTGCCCGGTTTTCCTTGCTGAACCAAACAAGCGTGATGGCGTCTTTGGCCGGATTTTGCAGATAGGGTGTTACATGAAAACCGCAGACGTCTTCCTCTGCGGTGATTGCGTCTGTCACCAGATAGCCATCAACTCGTTTACTCCAGCCAGCCAACCACCGCGCTTCGTTTTTTTCCGGTGGGGATAACTCTACACGCAGACGCAGTCTGCCAGCGGCAGCATCCCGGAATTGTGCAATGATATCGTCGCACTCAACTTCGTCCATACGTAAGACAGCCAGTGCATCAAGCACCTGTACCATACCCCAGCCCTGGCCCTGGTAAGACTCGCGTGGATTATTTCCGAGACCTTTGAAATTGTAATAATCAATTACGGCAAAGAGACCTTCAGGTGTTTCAAACAAAGCTTGCAGCAAAGCGGTTAATTCCTGTTTTTGCTGGGAAGGTAGATCCAGGTCAATCCAACGTTGCTCAAAGGCCGAAACTATGAACCGGGCCTGATATAGTTGAGTTGCCTCAAGCCACTGCCGAAACTCACTCATTTGAGCAGATGACCAGACCGCGTCAAATTCCTGCTTGGTGTTCCAGGGCGCATCAAACGGGTCCAGTTCCTGCAACCACGCCGGCATTTGCAAATTTTCAGGAACTGTCTGACGCAGATAGGAAACCATGGCTGGAAACTGCTCATCAAAGGGTGCATCACTACCCTTGGGAAACCATATAAAGTGACCGATACCCAGGGAGGGGAAATCCTCACCCTCGTTCCAATGAGTCAGATTTTCAGCATTGCCAAGAGCTTCATTTTGATAGATGCGTGAGCCGATCCAACGATAGTCGGCATCACTTAATTCCGGCAGTGCAAGTGTAAGAACACCCGGTGCCTCACTCTGTTTTCCTACACTGACCCCATGAAATACTGCGCGTGTCAGGATGAAACCCGCGAGCAAGACAAGCGCTGCAATCAAGAGCGTTCTAAGTTTCATTCTCAGGCATCATTCAACACAGACCTCTACATTTTCCAAGGCAATAACACAACGCAACTGTTGGTCTGAATCAACAGCGGTCAAGGTTCAGACCGTCTGATAATACAGATTCTGCGGATGGTTTGCCTGTGAAGGAAACCCAGCCTGCCGTTATTAAGCACAATGTATTGCACCAGGAATGAAGCAACAACACATTTTTGATGTGACCCAGGCATAAATTTATCCAGTATGCTCAACACAGAGGAACCGAAGGCAGGTTGAAAAGTTTCATCCCGTGAGTGAATTGAAATCGAAAAAACTCAGTCACCGTGTTAAATGACGCCTCGCTTCACCAATCGTATCTCGTTTCCACCTTCCGGTAATGACTTGAATTCAGCTTCATCCGTCATTTTTCTGATCAGGAATATACCCATTCCACCAAAGGGTCGATCTTTCAACGCAGTGTCCAGTAGGGGTGCGCCAACATGGCTTGGATCGAAGTTTTTGGCCTGGTCGCGAATCGTAATGATGACCGAATCCCCGTTAGCCTCCATATGTATATCAACGTTTCCTTCAAGATCCCCATAGCCGTGAATAACAACATTGGTCACGGCTTCATCGACCACCAGGCGCAGATCCTCTAATGCACTTTCACCAATACCGAGGCTTGCTCCGACCTTATCGATATATGACCGGACTTCCTGAAGGTTTTCGAGGCTTGCTTTGACAGAAAGGTCAAATGACGGCTCCACACCCAACTTTCAGACGCCTAAAAGGAGTTTACGGCTTCTTCACGGTCCTGGTAGATATCCAGATAAACATCGAAACCCAGCGTTTTAATAACCCTGGCTACGGCATCTGTGGGATTGAGTAATTTTAAATACTCAGACTTGGCCATCCCCGCAGAGCTATCGTTGCTCAGCATATTAGCTATCGCATGAATAGTCCTGAATCCAGCGCTGCCCATGTAATTAACCCCACCCAAATCAAGAAGAATATGCGTGGTACCAGCATCAATCATTTCAGAACTTTTGTCCTGCAGTATCTTGTGGGTCGATGCATCTATGTCGCCTTCTACTCTCAGAACCGTGACAGAAACACTGCCCTGCGCTGACCCAACCATGATGTTCAATGTACTCATAGGTCCCTCCTCCTGCCTTGTTTTAAATAAACGTAATGTAAAGTTATCACATAAAAGCGCCCACTGTCTTGTGGGCATACCCAATGCATGTATCAATCAGCCAGTCACAACTGAAGGCAAATATTTCAATGCGAGCATGGTTATATCATCGGACTGATCAGCACCGCCGCGAAAATTGTGCACGGCATCAAGCATGATATGGAGAAAACGCTCAACATCATTTTCCTGGGGTGCGGCTACTTCCAGGATTCGCTGGTCGCCAAATTGTTGCCCATCCGTATTTTTGGCCTCATTTACGCCATCTGAATAGGTAAAAATAAGATCACCTTTATTTAAGGTGGCCGTTTCAACCTCAAAATTCGCAGCTGGAAACAGGCCTACAACACCTCCCGTGATAGCGAGCAATTGTGTTTCCCCGCTTTTACGGAAAATTATAGGCGCTTCATGACCGGCATTCACATAGGATAGTTCACCAGTTTCGGTATCGAGTAAACCGAAAAAAACCGAGGCAAACATACTGGAGTCCGCGTGGGTGGTTGCGATATAGCGGTTGGTCATATTAATGCTGTTCAGCAACACCCCATGAGCAGAGTTGGCAGCATTTTCCGAGCCTGCGTCGACCAGGGTTGAGCCTATGCAACCATAGAGTGATGAGGCGCGGATCAAACTACGAAACAGTGTCATAAACAAGGCAGCGCCGACGCCTTTATCACAGACATCGCCAATCACGATGGCCAGGTGCGAAGAGGATGTTAGCTTAAAAACATCATAAAAGTCTCCGGCCACATCACGCGCAGCCTCAAAGCAGGAAGCAATTTCCCAGCCTTCTAAATCCGGTACCGATTTCGGTAGAAAGTCTGCCTGAATGCGTCTGCCAATCTCCATTTCTTTTTGATAGGACAGCAGTATCAGCGAGCGTGCCTTGATCTCGTTAATAAGCCCTCGCTTGCCTTGTAACACTCCATGTATAACCGCCTTGAAAGCACTCGGCTTCGTTGACAGTGCGTCATAAAACACATCCCGATCGATGCAGAGTAATAAAGACTCACACTCAGTTGTGACCGAAGCGCTGCGCACCTCCGAGTCCAGAACCGCCATTTCACCAAAAATATCACCCGACTTGAGCGTGGCCAATGTCACTTCACCGTCGTGAACCTGCGCCACACCGGCAATGATGATATACATTGTCGAGCCGACCTCTCCCTTGGTCACTATGGTTTTTCCGGCTTCAATGAGCAATGGCTCGATTCTTGAAGCCATTACGGCTAAAACACTTTCTTCAAGGCCTGCCAGGAAAACACATTTTCTGAGGGTCGCAATCGTGTATTCCGTGGGGGTCAGAGGTGTTTCCATACGTCGGTCTCTTCTTGTTTCTGAGTTCGTTTCGTTTAGCGTGCCACTACTCGAAGCCAATGTTTAATCTGATAGCCAGAAGCCTTGGTGCGGCAGGGTGATGCCTTGGTTTCAGACTGATACCCACACGTTAAAACTTAAAGGCCGAGGGAGTTCCCGGCCTTTAAACAACTGAAGTAAACCAGCCTGACTAACTGACAGTGCGACGCCGAATCATGATTCCAGCAAACAGGGCCAGCACCGCGGCGAGAACTGCAATTGACCAACCGGACAGGGCCGGAACCGCTTGAGCGGACACACGGTCAGGGGGGTCAATGGCTGCGCCACAATTGAATGCAAAATTACGCACCGCTGCATTGTATGCGCCATCTCCACCCATGCTGGTATCGTCCCAGGACGGATGATCTGCGCCACTGGAATCGCCATTGCTGACGTAGGCAATCTGGCCAAGTCCGAGGCTGCGCACAGACCAGGCACAGTTTCCGGCAGATTCACCGGTACGTTCAGCCACACAAGCGGTATCCATACCCAGACCGAGCAGAGCGTCAGAATCATCGTAACCACCCGTCGGTGTGACACCCACGATATCGATGAGGCCAGTGCTGAGAATGTTCGTGCCGGTAACAGGCCCGGTATCGTTGTCATCGGAAGAGTCATCTGAATCTGTTCCGCCAACAAATCCAATTAACTCCGGGTCAGTTGGTGAGGCGATTGAGTCATAACCGGTAACAAAGACCGTGCCGCCAGCACTGACCCAGGATGACAGGTTGTTGATCGTGGTGGAATTGTGCTCGTCGCCGCTACCTTCGCCACTGGCAGCCCAGACGACGCACCCATAGCTGGACAAGTCGCCCTGCAGGACCAAGTTATTCTCGCTTACGTCATCCACATAATCGTTAAGCACCACGGTCACGTTATGACCATCTGCCGCCAGCACCGGCGCAATATTTTCATCGTTGTCAGAGTCGGATACAAACAGGACATCGGCCGCCAGTAAACTGACAGAAAATAGCAGTAGGCTTGCAAGTAGCAATAGCTTTGATTCTAATCGTGAAACTGTGCGATCTTTCATGACATTCCCCCATCAGGTTGGATTTGAATTGGCGCATTATTCTTGGGGCGATATTACATTGTTTTGCTTCGGATTTCGACGAAAAATCATAAAATACTATCATCCATGGACGCTTGCTGCTTCGTTTATGCTGAATGCTGCTCGGTATTGGCCAGGTCATAAAGAATCAGTAATTAAGGGGCCCAAGTAAGGGGATATGGGGCGGTTGATGGGCGATTACGCTGCCTACTGCCAGGATCCCCTGGCAGAAAATGAGAAGGCGTGTAATTCCGTCGTGCGAAATCCGAACACCGGCACTGAGGTTTGTGAGCCGGAACCACAGGTTGAAGATCCAAGTTACTACCACATTTTGTGTGAGAATCTATCCATCGGTTGCTCATGCGAGTAACAGCCAAAAGAAATTCACCCAATAGGGGCTCAGAGCCATTTTTTGGGTCGAATTCGGCGACCATCACTTAGCCGATCGGCACTGACGACACGTTCAGTCGATGTTGGGTTTCTCACTCACAACCACTCTGCTTTGCGGTTGTGGCAGGCGAAACAGCTGAACGACCCAGTCGGGGTGTGCCGCCGAGAGCGCGAATGATGTGGTTATATGAACGTAGCTCCAGAAATAGAACTGCGAAAAGAGTGCTGACAACGGAACAATGCTTGAGCCCAGTTGTGAAATAGTCAGAACCGAGAACAGGCCCAGTGTGGCCACGCTCAACAAGGCGTATTCGACCAGCTTGTGGGCGCCTGCCGCACGGAGCATGGGAATGGGCACGATGGTCCACAGCACGAAATGGTACATTACCATTTGCAGGAAAGTTATCTCGACCAGAAACGATAAGCCGACTGCAGCCAGCATCAACCATTCAACGGATGTATCCTTAAGTCGTGCAAGACCTTGCTGCTGATTGCCGATGCCCACCTGGCGTGCGTATAGCAAACCGGACACGGCCAGAAACAGCCACAGCCACGCTTCTGGCATCTGGCTTACATGGGCATCATGGCGCAGTATGCACAGGTACGCAGCCAGATGAAAAAGCGTGCGCAAAGCGGGCAGTTGCGGGTCTGCTGTGCCTTCGGCCTGACGGTGATAGCGTCGCAGATAGCCTTCATTGCAGGCGTGATGAATACCGAAATAAATCTCAAGTGGAAATTTCAGAAAGTACACGACCGTCAGGAGCAGGCCCAGACTGACCAGCGGCAGGGCGAGCGCCGGGCTTGCAACAAGTCCGCGTATACGTGAAGCCGCGTAATAAAATGACAGCAGGTAGTGAGTCAGGCCGAAGCTGATAACCAGCCCGACCCAGCTTCGGCCGGAACCCAGTAGCCAAACCAGAACGACGGTCATCGCGATTGCGGAGCAACGGGTGGCTAAATCCCAGCTCAATTTCATATCCTGATCAATGCTGTGACGGTTGCTTGCCTGAATCCACGAACCATCGTCACCCCAATACTGTTAACAAGGGTCAGCCTCGAGGGTCCGGCCTGCGACGTCCCACCATGATACCTACCATGGCCAACAGCAATGCAAGAATCGCGATCATGACACCACCCATAACTGGCACAGGCGTTGAATCTGATGCGAATTGTATAAAATCGGTAAACTCAGCATCTGGTATGAACGTTTCCCCAGGTCCGATCGCGTCCTCATCTGGATACCAACTGCAACCCAGAATATCCCCTTCAGGTTCTATGGGCCCACCGATCAACAGGCCGTGAATAACGACCACAGAGCCTTCACCTCCGTTCACGCCAGCTGTCAGCTGAAAGGTAAACTCACCCATATCGCCCATTTGCGGAATTGGCCCTTCAAATAGGTCCGCGGTGGTTTGAAAAAACAAAAACTGAAGGCCCTCAATTTCGTCACCACCTTCTTCTAGAACCGAACTGCAGTCGCTGATGCTCATGTACTCTATCAGCTCCAGTGGTGCCTCTTCAGTCACCAGATACTCAACAAAATTGGTATCAGGTATACCGGGTTGCAGAACTAACTCGAGGTCTTGGGGAACGCCATCCCAGGTACCCTGATAATTGGCGACAGGGCTTGCTGTCAAACCAGGTGAAACAAAGACACCGAACACCAAAGCCCCGGCAGGAGATTCCGCAGGATTGAAACCATCATCTTCTAAAAATTGTTGGGTAACCGACACCTCGAATGTCTGATCGGGTTCCACTGCTGCTGGTGCGTCGATACCGGTCAGCTCGCTACCGCAAGCGCTTAAAAATACTAGCGCTAACAGGGCAAATAGCGTTTTTAATGATGTCGAGGAAACTGATCTCATGAGTTTAGCCTTATTTAAAGGATTACTTTCAGATTCTAAAAGCCAGTAGATTATCCAAAGTATAGCATCTGAATGATTCTCATTCATAAATGACGGCTGATTTGAGCGCTATTGTCATGTCTGTACTGGAGTCCAACGAGATGATTCTTCACGCAGATGAATTAGATTTCTTAGGGAGAGTTGTGGCTGACTCAGTTCTTGCTGCCCTACCCGGCCCAAGGCTTCGACGATGTGATTTACGCGGCACCGTCGGTAAATTCGTTTTTGACCCGGTAGGTTTGAAACGATATGATCACGATTTAGTGATATATGAGTCCGTTGATCGTGGTATTTTCTACGTGTCCGATTACAGCCTTTTGCACACTGAACTTCATACCGCGACGAAAATCTCAGACCCTGTAAGGTCCGAGGGATACCAAAATGCCCAAAGACCATAATTCGGCTTCGATCACTTTTCAAAATATTCTTTGCGCAATCACCCCAAGCCTGTTGCTTGGTCTCAATTTACTGATTTTTGGCACCTTCGTGGTTTTTAGTGAAAATCGCGGAGAATTCCTGATTTCATATACAGATACCTTAAGCACCTATTACCTGCCAGGACTGGCCTTCATTACCGGTCTTGGACTCTTGTCCATGAACTTTGACCAAAGGGCAAGACGGACTTTCAATTCAGTTGTTATATTCCTGGGAGTCATAAGTTACATTCATGGCAATTTGTTACTGTGGGATACTGGTGTTCTGGATGGCAACCAGCTGGATTTCACCGAAACCTGGCGAAGCATCGTTGATGTAATCTTGTGGGTAAGCTTAGCCTGGTCGATATTTCGCTACCGCAACTGGTTGATCACCCATGGTTGGAAAATTTGTGCAACCCTAATACTGTTTCAGACAATTGGTTTGCTTTCTGTCTGGAATGAAAATCGTGGGGAATCTGCACCGAATTTGGCCACATTCCCTAAACAGCTAGAAGTATTTTCTCGTAATATCAATGTGATACACATCATTCTTGATGGTTTTCAGGCCAATATTTTTGAACAGTTGATTGCCGACAATCCTACAATCCCAGATGATTTTTCCGGGTTTACCTTATTCAGAGATGCAACAACACCATCGGATGTAACTTACCTGAGCGTGCCAGCATCGCTGAGTGGCCAGGTATATAAAAACCAGGTGACCATTTCTGAGTACCATGAACAAACACTCAATGGTGACAATTTATATAGTTTTCTCGCGTCCCGAAATTTCGAAGTAGACGTGGCCACACCGCTTTGGTGGCTTGAGTCAAACTCCACATATTCAAGCTACTATCGAATCCCCTCTCCTTATGCCGATATGCGGGAGACTTTGCTCAGTACCACATTACTATTGGGTGACATTTCCCTGTTTCGGCAGGTACCACATTTTCTCAAGCCCCTGATCTACAGCTCGGGCGCCTGGATGTTATCCGGCAAGTTAGTTTCAAAACCGGAACAACAGTTTGAACATTTCGCTCACAATGCATTTGTCACAGACCTTCAAAACAGAATGTCGGTATCTTCAACCAAGCCAAAGTACAAGTTCATTCATGTGGTTTCTCCACATGCACCGTTTGTTTCATCACCCGACTGTAAATTTACCGGGGCTGAGTTGGAATACACCAGCGAAGCTTTTTCTCAACAGTCCTTTTGTACTTTACAGACCATTACTGCCTTTTTGGACCAGCTGAAAAAAGTGGGGGTTTATGACAAATCCCTGCTCATCATTCACGGGGACCACGGCGGTGGCGTGCCTTTCGAGATGTACAAAGAAAACGGAAGCAAAACTTCGAGTTTTGCTGCATTAAATCGCGTGTGGGGCAACCCGCTTCCGCTGGTACTGATCAAACCGATCGGCGCAAGTGGGCCACTCAAAATTTCAAATAGACAAGTACAACTTCCCGATATCCCGGTTACAGTTGCGCAACAACTTGGTTTTGAAAGTGACTTTCCCGGTGAGTCAATGTTTAAAGAAAATGAAGGTCCGGAATATGAACGCGTCTATTTCCATAGCAAGGTCCATCGTAACAAAGCAATGAGCATGGACTATTTTCAAGAATTCACTGGCTACCGCATTACCGGTAGTGTCTACCAGGTTGCCTCCTGGCAGAAAACTGCATCATATGAGGTGCCCATAACAAATGACAAAGAACTGTATCAGTGGGGCACACCCATCAGTTTTGGTAGAAACGGGAGTTTTAGGTCACTCCAGAATGCCGGTTGGATCGTAACAACCGGCAAGGATGTGACATGGACTGAAGGGCCAAAATCCGGCTTATCCATTGGGTTTCCGGAAACCTCGGGGGATATTAAAATGATTGCGAGAATCAAACCGCTGCTGGCGCCTGGAAAAGTGGACCGTCAACGTGCTTTCATATTCGTAGGCGAAGAAAAAATAGGCGAATGGTTAGTTTCGATCAACAAATTTCAATTTGTTGAGATAAACATTCCACATAAGCTGATCGTGCCAACAGGAAAAACCGAGATTTCTTTCAGGTTGCCTGATGCGCGACGGCCTAATGAGTTGGGAATAGGCGAGGATAAACGCGCACTTGCCCTCGCATTCATGTCAGTTCAATTTGAGCAGATCCCAAGTGCACCTCCAGCCGGGCAACAGTAGTCAATTCAAGAGCTATTTGTCTGCTTTAAGATTGGGTTTTGACACATAAATACAATTTGGGGGCCGGACAAACCGACTGCCTGATTGCCTACCAGCATCTGATTGAAGTCGCTCTTGAACCACGTCAGATAGACGAAATTCGCCACGGCGTGCAAAAAGGCCTACCTACCGGATCGCCGATTTCCTGTACTTTTCAGGGTAGTGATTGCGGCCCTCCGCGTAAGGAGAGCCGCTACCAAACGATTCGGTTCAAGGCTGCAGAATAGTGACTTGCTCACCTGAATCCGCAGTAAATATAACCGAGGTCACTTTCTTGTGAATATTGCTCAGGGTACAGACTGAACCTGTACACACCGCAGTACCACTGGCGGACCATGTACCCTGCAAAGTGCCTCCATTAATGTCTTCCACAGTAGCTTCCCACCTGTTACGGCTGGTCCAATCAGAGCTGCCGAACAGATCCAGCTCGCCACCACCTGTCGTGACAATAATAGTTTGGGTGTCTGAGTCTGTTGCGCCCTCGTTATCCGTCACTACCAGTGTCACCGTGTACTCGCCGCCCTCGCCATAAGTATGAGACGGGTTCTGAAGCACAGACGTGCCAGAATCACCAAAGGTCCAACTCCAGGATGCAATTGTTCCATCAGAATCCTGACTGGTGTCGGTGAACGAGCAGCTGAGCTCGGGGCAGTCGAAACTGAAACTCGCCGTCGGCGGAACATTGGCAACAGGACCGCTAACAGAGACCGTTTGCGTTGCTGAATTCGTCGCACCCTCATTATCCGTCACCACCAAAGTCACCATGTACTCGCCACCCTCGCCATAAGTATGAGACGGGTTCTGAAGCAAAGACGTGCCAGAATCGCCAAAGGTCCAACTCCAGGATGCAATTGTTCCATCAGAATCCTGACTGGTGTCGGTGAACGAGCAGCTGAGCTCGGGGCAGTCATAGCTGAAGTCTGCTGTAGGCGAAATGTTCCCACCACTATCCGCCACCACGAACTCGCACACGTAGGTATTCCATTGGTAACCACCGGTCTCGGTAAACACCTCATTGGTATGCCAGAAACTGTCGCCGACCGGATCCACAGAGGTGGACGAATAATCACCTGAACGCGATACGTCCAGCTGAACGCCGCTACCATGTGCGCAAATGAGCTCTTCAGAGTTAAGCGAACCGCCGCCGGAGGCCGAAGCCGTCTGACCAATGACTGCGGTAGATACGTAAGTGTCAGTGCTCGATAACAGGTAACCAATACCGATGTCACCGGCAGCGTTCATTGCGGCACTGGGCATAAAACGATATTCACCATCAGAAGGTCCAAATGTGCCTTCCTGGTAAAGCACCCATGTGTTTCCATTGGTTTCCCGCAACTCATACCAGCGGATACCCGCACGACCGCCGCCCACATCCACGGTGTGCGCAGTCACCATGCTCCGGTGGGTGCCAAAATCACGAATCTGCAAGCGGTGCATCAGGCGGTCAGAAAGCGACTCGAGCAAAGGAGCGCCTTCCGGTTGAGGAATACACGCGCCACGCGATGCAGTGCAAAGCTCCGAATCAAAGGGTGTGATGGCTAAAGAGGCAATGCGTGATGGCGTGGCGTTTTCAGTCGTCCAGTCTACTTCAACTTTCCAGATATCGAACGCATTCACACTAGTCATCGCCGTAGCGAACAATGCCGGTACGTCGCCCGGCCCGTCGAGATCACCCGCAACGAAACCGAATTCTGACGTACCAATATTGAAACCGATTAACCGGGCGGTTGATGCACCGGCATACATGGCAGCCTTATCCATCACACCAAGAAAGGTGCCGCCCCAATTGAAATTGCGGCCACGTTTTGTAAACAGGTTTGCCATCATCGTGATGGAGTCGCTGACGATCCCGTGCTTCGGATAATCGTTCAGGCCATAATCTCCGAATGGGAATTCGTAACGGTACCAACTTCCAGTGGGGTCTCCACCGGTGGAGATGGCCACACACTGGGAATATGAGCCCATGGAATCAGGAAAGGCGAACTGGCTGACCAGCCAACGGTCGTCTACATCGTCATACAGCACGACGGGATCGCCCTG
>RCNE010000307.1_pt1 | contig 26451 bp, 16 predicted proteins | sample 2041361 | NCBI WGS metagenome assembly RCNE01 (sample SAMN09708229, study PRJNA481090) | Marine sediment metagenome, whole genome shotgun sequencing project. | reverse complement strand
CCTCATCGGCTGAGTGGGACCAGATTAGTCCATGCATCAGCAGACCAGTAGGGCAAAACATCCCGATGTCTTGTAGGATATTTTAAGAGATGTGGGTGTCTTGAATTTTATAGAAAAGGGCTTTTATCCTTCCTAAACTCGAATACTCCACGTCTAGTTTAGGGCACAGTTATCTTCTGCTCCTTGCTTGTACCAGCGAATATAGGCGAACTCTATGTTGGCGTCGCTCCAATCGCTGATATTCACTGTTCCTCCCATATTGCCACCCACCGCGAGATTCATAATGGGATACATAGCGCGATTGAGCTCCTCTTCTCCGCTTGTATCCAGCGCTGCATTGACTTTGCCATTGAGAATCCACTGGATGGAGTTTTCTTTCCACTCGATGGCGAGAATATTCCATTCGCGCCAATTGACAGGAAAACCACTGGCAATGCCCATTCTCCAACCCATATGCTCAGAGCACGACTCGTTAGGTTGCTTGTCGCATGAGGTGTGGTCGCCAGTAGGGCCAGTTGCACCCGGATCCCAATGCACATTGTGGAAAACAAGGTCAGGCGTTGCACTGACATGCTCGAGGATGTCCAATTCACCCGCGCTGGGCCAGGGTAATTCACAACTGCGGTCGTTGACTTCTCCGCCACAACTGCTTGGCCCCTCGGCAATTTTAGTATCCAACATCCAGAACGCCGGCCACAAACCGTCCTGGGAAAGCCCGTGTCGTGAAAATGGAAGGCGAAAGGTAATTTCTACATAGCCAAAACGCTCGCTGAACTTGTTTTTTGACATCATCCTGCCCGAGGTATATTGCTCTGGTCGGTCGGCGCAGCCAGTACCAAAATCACACTGCCATCCATAACTATCTGCACATGAGACGTCATCACACTGGACCAGTTTGCCCTCGTCGCGCGCCCGAATATTAAATACTCCATCAGTTATGCAGTAGTTATAGCTTTCCGGGTAGTCAGTACATTGGCGTTGGGTATAGAGCATTTTTTCATTATTAACATTGAGGTTTTGAAATTGCCAGAATTGAGGATCAACCTCACAACCATTCTCGTTACAGTTAACACCATCAAACTCGTCATGCCAGACACAGCTATAGCCAGCCGGGACGAAGGGGCTATTTTGTTTAAGCTGAGCGTATTTGTTAGCGACCGTATTGTCAGCCAGAGTTTCTACCACCTGCTGCAGTGCAACCTTATCGTATGATTCCGGGTCATCTGATTGAGACGAAACTGTTGAATCCCGGTCAGGAGAGCAAGCTGCAATCGTGATCAGCGCGATAAAAAAAAAGGGTTTATGGTTGTTCAAAGTACTCATTTCTTTCTTCATAAAGGGTCCTATGGTTTTATCTATGCAGCATACGGGCAAGTGAATCGGTAAGGTCCTGACTCTAAAACAGCTTTTTCAGTCTACGGCGCATTGCAGAGTGGGGTAATAATATGAGTCATCTAGCCGAGAACCCTAATCATTTTGTATCCAGTTCAAACTGAGAAACAAGTCTGGATACCCTGGACTTCAGTCAGATTTAACCTGGGTATCTTGGTTTTTCTTGCCTCGGGTTTTTCACCTTATTCCATTTTTAAATCGGTCAAATCCATGCAAGCGACTAATACACGCCACTCTACACAAATATAAATAAAGGCAACCTGAACCTGACCAACACTGTTGCTAACAAACATAAGGCTTAGTGCCTTATCTAGCCAAAAAAGCAAGTCCGAAATGACTATATCCGGCCGGGTGCAGCTATACGTAGTATCAGAAGTCGTAGTTCCGCTGTGGGCCAGTAAGCAGAAATAGGATTACTACAAATTTCATCGCAGCTAATAACCGCACCCGGCCAATAGCCGACCTATTCCCTACGCCAAAACACGACCAGTAGTATGCGATAAACCTTGGGATCTTGACATCAGGGCCCGATTAGAGAAGCTGACATTCAATCTTCACTTGATGCGGATTCTCACGCCAAGTGCTTCGTCCAATCGGGAAGCCTTGGTAAAGGTATTCCGCGTTCCGAACCAAATCCACTTATCGCCTTTGTGGATGCCAGCAGCCTCAGTTGAGTATGACCATGGGCCGCCGCTGTCTCCTCCGACCGTATTGTCCTCATCCATCGCTACCAGTCTCTTGGCCTTCACGCCATTACAAGCTCCCGAGGAACCCTTCTGAGACACGCTGGTGGAGTACACCCGGTCGCAAGTGCGGGTTCCGGTCATGCGGCTGAACACGCAGTAAACGTTGTTGACGCTGTACCAAGTCTCCCTGGAATTCACATCGCGCCGGTCCGTGGGGCTGGCCCAGTACTCGGCAAGTTCGAAGTGACTGGAACTCTTCCACTCGACGTCGCCGTGACTACCGCAATGCTCCCCTCTATGAGAGAGAGAAAAATCCGCTTCGGGACTCTCTGCGTTGAAGTTACTCATACCGGTGCAATGCGCCGCTGTGGCGATGCCGTCCAGCGAGTCTTCGATCCGCTCAACACTGAAGCCACTGGTACATTGGCTGGTGCCGCTGTAAACCTGGCGACCCCCGCGAGCGTGCTCGTCAACGTCGATAGGCCTGTTGGTGAAGGTGAAGTAGATGCCACGCTTGTCCATGTGGTCCGGAAGAAGCTTTTCCGCTGCAGGGTCAACAAAATCACCATCGCAGACCAGCTCTGATGGACTTTGTGGAATGGGCGTCTCCGGGAACCTGTCCGAGGCCAGCATCGAGACATGAATAACATCCCCTGGACGCATGGCCGCGCCGACGCCTTTGAACCCTTGCCTTTCCAATGCCTCGCCAATCTCGTCCATGCGACGCTCTTGGTCGGTCACGGAGAAACCCATCTTGTCCACGATTTGAACGTGCAACTGGTTCTTGTCCGTGAACTTTCGCACCATTTCCTTCACGTAGGGCGAAACCTCTCCCTTGATCCAGATTGTGGCATCTTCACTGGGGTTCCTGGCCATGGCTGAGCCGGCAAACACATCAGTACGCTTCAGGCTTAGCTCCTGCACCAGTTCCGACACCAGTACGCCGAACTTTTTCTGGTTCCGCATATGCTCACGGGTTTCCTGAATGTCCCAGTGAAACTTTTCGGCCACGAGCCAACTGTCGATCTCAAACGCCTCTTTCTCCGAGTTGCTCAGGGAGGGGCGTGGCTCACTGGACTTGGACTCTTTGATTTCGGCGTATTCTTCCTGGATAGGTTCGTGCGTACCAGGATCGTGTGCATTTGCCAGTGAAATCGCAGTAATCCCAATACCGAATAGCAACTTGATGGAATGAGGCATGACATCATCTCCTTGTACGACATGATTTGATAGATTCCGTCCAAGCCATCTGATATTCCAAATATCGTTTGAATGGAACCATTTCTAATCTAAATATAGGACATTATTTGGGATTTACTACACTGCGACTGAAGACTTCTGTTAATCAATTCTTTACTCGAGAGTTCTTCCCTCAAACTTTTATGAGTCAATATGCTATTGATGATCAATACTTGGCCGGTCAAGCTTTATGTGGCGATGTTGTGCCGGGATTATTGGATAAGTCCAAAGTCCGCTTCTCTAATCGGGCCTTGATGTCAAGATCCCATTGTTTATGGCATATTATTGGTCGCGTCTTGGTGTACGGGCTTGGGCGGCTTTTGGCCGACTGCTGCTATTTGAATCATTGAAAATAGCGTCTAGCGAATAGCTGTTATGTGGTCGAAAGCAGTCGTCAGCATAGTACAAATTTCAACGTTGTGTATAGCTGCACCCGGCCAGAACCGGAAGTTATTTGCAATTTCGCAGAGATTGCCGCTGGCTCGGATTCAGCCATTTAGGTGGGAAATTTCGATTGTGATATTTTCTGCCTAAAGAGCAATTCATTGCCTACACTGGACAGGAACGTCGCTTGAGGTGACACTACAGTCTGAGCGATCTTCATGCGTATGGAGCATAGTCATGCCGCCAAGTTGATGCTCGAAGACACCTAGCCCCCCAAAGGAGATCCCGATGATTGGATATGTAGTTCTTGGTACAAATGACCTCGCTCGCGCCGCATCGTTTTACGACACACTATTGGCTGAAATGGGTGTCACTCGCATGATGGAGTTTGGCGATCGCGGCTATGCATGGGCCGCTGCAATGGACAAACCGATGCTCTGCATTATGAAACCCTATGACGGTCAACCGGCTACGGTGGGTAATGGCGTGATGGCCGGCATTGGAGCCGATTCCCGCGACCAGGTCGATCGAATCCATAAGAAGGCACTTGAACTCGGCGGCTCAGACGAAGGCCCGCCCGGTTTGCGCGCCGCAGGTGGCGACGGCTTCTACGCGGCCTACTTCCGTGACTTGGATGGCAACAAGCTTGACGTGTTCAGCTATGGCTGAGATGTTGTGCGTATGCATCCAACACATAACGAATAAGGATAGATCGTGAGAGCGAAGCGAGCCACGATCTTATCCAGTTGAACAAGTCGTTTAAGCACCTTCCGGCCTACACCGGACACAGCTCTGCTGCGCCGCTTAACTAAAACGTTGGGTGTCTGCCATTGGCCGTTCTCGGTTATTCGTTTCTCTTAAAATCACGCATGGTGAATAACTGCTTACTGGCAGACAACGGCCCCACAACTCCAGTCACAGCGTATAGTAGGAGTCGGCCAATTGCGGACCATTGAGACGACGCCAAATTTTTGCATTTAACCAGTTCTTTTTGCATTTTCCAGGTAAACGAATACGCTTAAAGGCATCAATTGTATCTCTACGGAACTGGCTCTGATTATTACCAATAGGGCGGGCTAATTAGCTTTACGCAGTTTTACATTCACCAACATATTGGCTCCACATTCTTATAGTAATCTGCTTACTAAGTTCTAAGAAAACACCCTGTTCTAAAGCTTCACAATAAATCGCCAGGTATAACGACTACACAAGCTACAGCAATGAAAAGACTCAAATTACGTCTTGCTCATGAAACTGAAAATATGATCACTACTGCCGAGATGAAACTTAAAGCATCACTAATGAGGACCGAGAGTCGATGCAGCCACTACAGACTTGATTATCCTGAAATCGATCATGAAAACTGGGAAGCCTGGATTAACCTCTGGCGAGATGAAAATGGTGAAATGCAGTTTGAAAAACAACCATTTGATTTATGGCCTGGGTTTAGCAAGACATAGTAGATTCTGGAGTGAAATTTGGAGTTGGTTAAAAGTAACAGACTCGATAAATAACTTACAATCGCTAACAGCTGAGAGCAGCTATAGGTGTTCACACGGTTTGATAGTAAGAGAACAGCCACACGCAGACGGCCAGGAACTTGTTGATGTAGAGTCACAGTGTAGATGGATGATTGACGTCCGCTTCTGACCGTATTGAGCCATTTATTTCATAATTTTTGTGGTTGTTTGAACGTCCGCTATTGTCATCAGCTAGCATCAAAACCGATGACCGCTTTGTGACCGGCTCCGGACCGTCAATACCAGTGTGTGAATGACCGCGTCCGACCGTGCAATGTCGCGCGAATCCGCTCCGCGGTGTTATAATTGCGCCGTTTCAAGAGCCGCTGGGCCCGCAGACGGGACTCGGCTGGTGCGAATCACTTGAGGCGCAGCCGACGGGCTGCTTCGGAACGTCAAACCCAACTCAGGAGTCCAATTCAATGTCCACCAGTCTAGACCTGTCCAAGCTCAGCCTAATGGACGCCCTCGACCTCGCGACTCTGATCGAGGAGGAAGCGCGCCAGCGCTACGAAATGTTCGCCTCACAGCTAAGCGGCTATGATGCTGGATCCTTCTTCGCCACGATGGCTGAGAACGAGGCCAAGCACGGAACTGAACTACTCGCCCGACGCATGGCTCTGTTTGGTAAGGTCCCCATGAAGCTGAAGCTTGGCGACCTCTACGACGTCGAGGCCCCGGAAATGGGGGCGCCGCGCCGCGGCATGTCCACGATCCAAGCATTCGAGCTTGGGCTCGAATCTGAGAAAAAGGCCTACGACTTCTACGACATGGCCTTGCCCGGCATCACTGATCCCGAGGTCAGGACACTGTTCACCGAGCTTCGAGACGAGGAGACCGAACACGTCGAGATGCTACGAGAGGCAATGGCCAAACTACCCACGAGCGCTAGCGTCGAGACCGAGAACGACCCCGATGATGCCCCCTATCTATAAGGGGTGGTTTACAATCTAACTGAAAAGCGTGCAAAGGTGACACAATAAACTGCTTTGGTACTTGTCAGTTTCATGAAAAAAGGCTTTTATCCTTCCTAAGCTCAAGGAGTTTCGTTACCTTAGCTGAAATAGAATATCTTGACATAGGTCAAGTGTACACTGCTGTGGATTAGGTAGGCTTCGAAGTCAAGTGCCTCATAAATTACCAAAATACATTGTTTGGCTGATTTTTAGGGCTAAAACAACCATATGTTAAGGGGCGTTAAACGGGGGAAATAATTATGCGTGATATACATGTCATCTCACAACGCACGATGTTGCGTTCGCTTATCTTTCTTAGTGCTTTGTTGTGCATGCCATACGGCCTCGCCCAACAGCAGGACGAGGCTGCTACGGAAGAATGGGAAATGGATCTCTCCTTACCGGCTGCAACGGTAACCAGGCAAGGTGTCCAAAACGTGGCTTCATTGCCGGACGCGTCGCAGGAGAGAACACTGCAGCGGTTGCTTTCAAAGTTGGCTGAAGAACCCACCAACACCGGGGTTCTCGCACAAATAAACAAATTGTTGGCGGATGTATTGGATCAGGCGCGCACCATGCTGGATGGTGGCCAGGTTGAAGAGGCCGCACAAATGCTGGCGGTTATTCTGCCGATTAACCCCAACCTGCCCGGATTCCAGTCTGTACAACAACGCATATGGCTGGCGCGTGAAATCAACGGCTTGCTGGAAAAAGGCAATGCAGCAATGGAAGCCCAACGGCTTGTAGAAGCAGGTAATACCAGTGCCTATGCTTACTTTTACCAGGCATCACTCAGAGATCCTGAAAATAGCGCCACAAAAGCAGCTCTTGCAAAGCTGCAGGAGGCCCTGATCATGCGGGCCTACGAGTCTGCACAGGAGCTTGATTTCACTATGTCTGCACACTGGTTGCAGCAGGCATCCGAAGTGTATGAGGATCAGTTACCGGTGGATGACGCGTCGAAGCAGTTGGCCTTGTTCCAGGATATGCATGCTGCGGACCTTGAGACAAGGATCCTTACGGACATAGATGCTGGCGATTTTAATGCGGCACATTCCGGTATTAACGAGCTCCTGGCGCTGGGCGCTCAGGAAGAACGCGTAGACATACTCAAGGAGCGTCTTGGGAATGCCCGCTTTTACGGTGGTTTTCAACCGGGACAGGTTATCAGCGATGAATTTTTACAATCAGGCGCAAAGGCACCAGAAATTGTGATCGTTGCTGCGGGCAGCTTTATGATGGGTTCCTCCAGCGGTGCAAATGGCAATGAACAACCGCGCCACAGGGTCACACTCGAAAAAGGGTTTGGCCTGGGCGTCAGGGAAGTGACAGTCGGGCAGTTCGGCGTGTTTATTCAGCAAAGCGGCTATCAAACGGCTGCAGATCGCACGGGATCTTCTAACGTTTATGACAAGGTTGCAGGAAAACTCATCAAGCAAAGCGGCGTAAACTGGCAACACAATTACCTGGGTGAGAAGGCCACCCCAGACGATCCCGTCATACATGTGAGCTTTACTGATGCCCGGGCGTACTTACAGTGGTTAGCCGTTTCGACGGGCAAGAACTATCGGTTGCCCTCGGAGGCTGAGCATGAGTACGTTGCCAGGGCCGCGGGCAGGGCAAGCTATTGGTGGGGTGAGGGCTCGCCTAAAGTCTTGGTTGAGAACCTGACAGGCCAGCTTGACGAGTCGCCGGGCAAACAAACCTGGGGCACACCGTTCGAAAACTATGGTGACGGCTACTGGGGGCCTGCACCTGCTGGCTCCCTGAAGGACAGCAGCCTGGTCCACTCCATGGGAGTTTATGATATTGCCGGTAACGTCAAGGAGTGGGTTGAAGATTGCTGGTACGACAATTATAGCGATGCGCCGAATGATGGATCTGCATGGGTTGACCCGAACAACTGCATGCGCAGGGTGGCACGTGGCGGATACTGGGGCAGTGCACCGCAAAAAAGCCGTGCCGCATTCAGAATCTCGGCCGCACCCGAAACAACAGGGCCGGTAATAGGTTTTCGAATTGCCAGGGACCTGTAACAGCCTAATGCCTGCAATTGCCTTTCCAGATGCCATGGACTGGAATGGGTGTCCGGTTTTGTACGCCGCACATTTTTTATAATATAATTCACATGGCAAATATGATGTCTTTTGTGCCACGGATTAGGGCGTGGTGTCAGTTTGAAATAAGACATTTGATCATAGACATTTAAGGGAATAAAGATCATGACGAAAATTCTGCATTTGTTAGTACTCATCCTGGTTTCATCATTGCTGGCTTCTTGCGCCTCGCTGAAAACCAACAACGGTCAATCACAAACGGCACCAGAAAAACCACCCGTCGTTTCATCCAGTGAAGTGAGTAGTGTGGATAGCACGCCCGTCAGTCCAAAACCGGACACGGTTGCCGAACAACCACAGGAACCCGAAAAACTGGACAACACCCGGCCATACAAGCCATTTATCGTCGCCTCTGAAACCTCGGGAACTTTGGAACATGTCACGACGGTAACCATATCAGCGCTGGAAAACGCCGGTTTTCAGATTGTTGGCCAATACTCACCGGTCGACGATGCCAATATTATTGTTGTAACCAACAGTACATTGAAAGCCATTGCTGCCCTCTCTCCGCGTGGCGGATACGCTGCCGGGCAGCGGATTAGTGTTACTGAAACCGACGGCACTATTGAAGTGGGTTATGTGAACCCGGTTTATATCCAGTATGCCTATCACCTTAGAGGTGACATGCAACCGGTCTTTACCCAGCTGTCTGATGCGTTGGGGATGGTGAAATCCTGCGGCGCAAAAAAGAAAAAAATGACTGCAAAGAAGCTGGATGGATACCACTATATGATGGGTATGCAGTATTTCAACGATGTCTCCGAACTGGGATCATTTGGTTCCCATGAAGCTGCGGTTGCGGCCGTGGAAAAAGGACTGGCCAATCCGGGTGATGCCCTGACACAGGTCTATCGTATTGATATTCCGGGTACACAGCAAACGGTGTTCGGGGTTGGCATGAAGGCAACCTCTGAAGATGAAGAACCCCTGGATGAAACATACCAGATGGGTATAGTTGACTTTGAAGGCTGTAAAAAACGCGCCTACTTTCCTTACGAGGTACTGGTCGCCGGTAACAATGTCGAAGCCTTGCACATGCGCTTTCGGATGGCGGTGCATTATCCGGGCCTGATCATGATGGGTTCGCATGGTTTTACCAAGCTGATGTCATCACCAGGCGTCATTGAATCTTCGCTGGAAGACATGGTAAACGCACCGTGAACTGACAGCAGCGGATACCGCCGGTCTCGTGATGGGTCTTTACCTGTCTAAGCCGTATCGGGAGTTCATTGGAACCGCCGGTGGTGTCTGTCAGAGATAGAACAGAGATAGAACAGAGATAGAACAGAGATAGAAGACACCCATTAATTTCTAACTCACCCTATGTATAATTTTAATGGGTGTCCTTGTCTCCTTCAAAGTCGACATTGTTACCGCGTGGTGAATGATTGTGATTATCTATAAAGAACGGATGATGCCGCCCTCGACCCTCAGAGCACTGCCATTGACCGCTCCATTACCGGCCAGAAACACAGCCGCATCGGCTATTTCTTTCACCGTTATAAAGCGCTGGATTAGCGAAGTGGGCTCGTGTTCACTGAAGTAGTTTTTGAGAAGATCCTCCACCGGCTTGTTCTCATCTTTAGATAAGCCGTCGAAATAGCTCTCAACACCTGCGGTCCAGGTTGGCCCTGGTAGCAGGCTGTTGACCGTTACCCCGGTGCCCTTGGTCAACTCGGCCAGCCCGCGGGATAATCCAATCAAGGCTGTTTTTGTTACTGAATAGTGGATCATTTGTGGTAGTGGTTTTACACCGGCTTCACTGGAGACATTGATGACACAACCCTTATCCTTCTTCAGCATTGTCGACATCAAGGCACGGCTTAAACGCACAGCACTGAGAACATTTGTCTGGTAATAACGAAGCCACTCATCGTCATCAATGGAGAAAAAATCTTCTACACCGAATATACCTGCATTGTTGATCAGTATCTCAACCTCATCGAGATCAGCCAACTGGTCGAGCACTTCCTGACATCCTGCACTCGTGCTCAAATCTCCGGCCACCGAGGCGTAGGCGCCTAGCTCCTCACACGCTTTTCGTCCTTGTGCCAGATCTCGGCCATGAAGGATTACCCGGGCACCCTGTTGGGTAAATGCTTCGGCGATCGCATATCCGATTCCTTTAGTGGAACCAGTTACAAGAGTGACACTCTGAGCCAGGTTGGTCATGAAAAAACTCACATTGGATTGGGTACTGAAGCGTAGCAGTGAAGCATATTGAGAACCACCAGTAAAACAAATTCCAGCACCTCTATACGAACGGTCTACTTTTGTGCTGGTTTGATGTCAGCATAAAGGCAAATACCCAGCCCTATGATTGACCCGCCTTCTGTTAGGAACAACTACATATACTGTAGCTTATCACTACATTCCGTGCAGTAGCCCACCTCGTATCTTCTTCATATTAGAGATAATTTCCAGCGATGTTAAGGGCAGCAAACGACCATCAGCAGAAGTCCGGTTATCCATTGAACAACGGCCTCTTAATGTGTGCTGAGTTCCTCACAAAGTGCAATGTTGTCGCCAGCAACACGCTGAATGGGTACAGTTCCCTGCCTGTTGATCGACGGAATGTCATATTCGACAGTACCTGAATTGCAACTTGTGAAGGTCAGTTTGATCGTGCCAGCCGAGCCAGGTGGATCAGTGCGCTGAATGTCAGTTGGCTTATCAAAAAGACCACCAGAAGTCATTTCAATATCCATCAGGACCTGATTATCCAGGATTGGACCAGTTGCTGTTAACCAACGGTGACCTGGATCACCCAGGTTGGCCTGGGCATCGTCTGGCGACAATTCGGCATCGTAGGTGAACCATGCCAGTGATGCGATACCGAGATCGGGGAATACCGTTATAAAAAACCCTTGGCCGCTAGTGTCAGGGTTGAACCAAGCATCGTTTAGACCAGAATTTATCCTAAATTCGGACATTTCCATGCCATGTACCGCCATCCACAAGTAGGCATCGGCACCCGACATTTCCACTGCCCAGTGAACACCTTTAATGGGCAATTCACCGGATTCCGGCATGGGAGTTCGGAACAGACCCCGGTGGCTGACACATTCAAACAGTTTCTGTAAATCCACGTTGAAGCGGTAATCTGTCAACTTTTCCGTCATTGCGGGTACCGTAAACCCGCAATGCCAGGCTGCCGGTCCACTGTTGAGGTCCTCGCTGTCAATAAAACCCCAATCCACGCCGGGATAGAAAAAGGATTCGCGGATAGGCCAGTTCCAGTCAAATGGGTGTCCGGGATTGTCCGGGGCAGACTGGTCCGAGCCTTCGCCCATATGCTTCAAGGTCAGAAAAACCCCGCGCTGGATGATGTTTCCTGCCTCGTCCGGCCATGCTGAGATGGCATACAGGAAAGCCCACATGACGGAATCGTCCGAGGTTTTCCAATCAAAGAGGTTGGCCTTGAACCGCACATTGTGGGGACGAAAGGGATTATTCAATGCACCCACAGCAACACCGTTGCCCCGGTTCGCCTGGGCGCCTACTGAGACAAACGGGATACCGCCCGCGCCCTTTTCATCATGACTGTTTGTTGACCCCAAGTGGCGCACAATCAAATGCGCCCTGGGGAAGTCCTCGCCAGCTTCTGTGTCCACCAGAACTTTAAAGGACTCCGGGTAATACATCCACATTGAGCTGGGCTGGGGCAAAGGATGGGCCTGCCCCGGAACACCGGCCACGGGCACGCTGACACCGGTGAAGTTTTCGAAAGCGGGTTCGTTGTTAATGCTCACGACCCAGTATCTGTCTCCAGGCATGCCCGTGGAGGTTCCGGCAGAGGTAGGTTCACCCACCAGGGGGCCCTTGCCGCACGGCAACTCCGGAAACAGGCAATGGCTGTCGTAAGTGAGGGGAGACAGCGGTGTTCCGGCCAGATCTGAAATGAAGTCCGTGCGCCAGACGCCGTCTTTGAAGCCCTGGTCCCAAAAGTTATCTGCGCAAGCAGTTCCGCTCGCCAGTGCCGCCAAAAGCACGGCCACCATTTTCGGGTTTTTCTTCATTTGCTTCCGCACCAACTCAAAATATTACAACCGGCATTGATTATCGCATTTCAAACTGAACAGCGAATGAACGTTGATGATTCTTTGCCGGGGTGACATGGCCCCAAGGGGGATGGCACCCACCTAAATAACCACACTGGCAAAATGGCTATTGCCAATAGTATACGAAAGCGGCTACAGACAATTCACTGAGTTGACCTTCCGCTAATTGACGCAATGCAAACATTGAATCTATTTAAACAAACTTAAATATTCTTCAATGCAATTTTTTGTTTCCATATTTGCGGACCGGTCTTGTGCACCGATTCGCCATTGACGTCCACCGCAACGGTTACCGGCATTTCCTTGACCTCAAACTCGTAGATCGCCTCCATTCCCAGTTCAGGAAATCCCAGTACTTTTGAAGACTTGATGGCCTGGGCTACCAGGTAGGCGGCACCGCCTGTGGCCATCAGGTACACGGCCTTACTATCACGGATGGCTTCAATGGCCGCCGGACCGCGCTCTGCTTTACCGATCATGCCCATCAGCCCGGTTTTTTCCAGCATGGTACGGGTAAATTTATCCATACGGGTTGCCGTGGTCGGGCCTGCGGGGCCAACCACCTCGTCACGTACCGGGTCGACCGGGCCCACGTAATAGATAAACCGTCCAGTCATGTCTACGGGTAATTCTTCACCTGCAGCCATCATGTCGACCATCTTCTTATGCGCCGCATCGCGACCGGTCAGCATCTTGCCGTTTAACAGCAATGTGTCACCGGGTTTCCATTCTTTGATTTCCTCACGGGTCACCGTATCAAGATTGACCTGCCTGACGTTGTCACCAGCTTCACGTGTGACTTCGGGCCAGTCTTCCAGTCTTGGAGGTTCTAAGTGAGAAGGACCGGAGCCATCCAATACGAAATGTGCATGACGTGTCGCTGCGCAGTTCGGAATCATCGCGATGGCCTTGTTGGCTGCGTGTGTCGGGAAATCCTTCACCTTGACATCCAGCACCGTGGTCAAGCCGCCCAGTCCCTGCGCACCGATGCCCAGTGCATTAACCTTATCAAATAATTCAAGCCGCAGTTCTTCAGCACGTGAGGTGGCGCCCTGCTCCTTTAAGTCCTGGATATCGATGGGCTCCAGCAGGGCTTCCTTTGCCATGATCATGGCTTTTTCAGCAGTTCCACCAATACCGATACCGAGCATCCCGGGCGGGCACCAGCCAGCACCCATGACCGGTACCATTTTCAAGACCCAATCAACGACGGAGTCGGATGGGTTAAGCATTGCGAACTTGCTCTTGGCCTCGGAACCACCACCCTTGGCGGCCACATGCACTTCGAGTTTGTCACCGGGAACAACCTTATAATGAACCACGCACGGTGTGTTATCACCTGTATTCCTGCGGGCACCATCCGGGTCGTCGAGTATTGAAGCACGTAGCTTGTTGTCGGGGTCCATATAGGCCCGTCTTACACCTTCATTGACCATATCGGTCACACTCAAATCCCCCTCCCAGCTGACATCCATACCGACACTCAGAAATACGGTAACGATACCGGTATCCTGGCATATGGGTCTGTGGCCTTCGGCGCACATACGTGAATTGATCAGTATCTGTGCCATGGCATCTTTCGCTGCCGGGTTTTCCTCCTTCTCATAGGCCTTATTCAAGGCCTGGATGAAGTCAAGCGGGTGGTAGTAAGAGATGTATTGAAGGGCATCTGCGACGCTTTCGATCAGGTCGTTTTGACGGATTACTGTGGCCATGTTGCGAACCCCGTAGTTGGATAAAGGTAGCGCTGATTGAGTCGATGACAGCGCGCCTGAAAAGCAGGTCAATATTACACCATGCTCCCGTGGGAACGAAGTGCAGAGCGTGACAAGGGCCCCAAAGAGCCCTCCCGATTCGCCCTGTAACATACGTATTGTCGATGCAAGCTATTGTCCCGTCGATGTGACATGCGGAACGCCCTGCTTCTGCGCCCATTGGTTGATCACATCGATATACTCGCTTCTGATCAGCTGCATTTCCGCCTGCCGCTGAGCCCACTCGGCCTTCAGGTCTGCCAGGCGTAATAATGCACCACCCGTTACCGGTGCACCGGTGTAGTCTATGACATCCATCAGGTAACGAAGCTGTCCAACCAGCATGGTCTCCCATGCGTCTTCGTCTTCGTAGGTTTGATGTAACACCTGGATAATCCTGCCGTCCCAGGCAGTAATTTTCTCAATAGCAGTGGCGCCAACGGCCTGCAATGTCTGATCGTCGGAATAGTCGGTCATTAATACTTTGATCTGACTTTGTGCCAGACGCAGATTATTGAGACTCAAGAGGTTTTCGTTGAGTAGCGTACTGATTTCAGTCAGGGTTTCCGACCAGAACTGTATTTCACCATCCGTTGCACTAAGCCGTGAATCCATAGTCAACGGAAAAGTCACCGATTGTGTAGCTGCACCCTGGGAAACCCGGGCGCTGTAATTACCCGGTTTTACACGTGGTCCATCGAAGCCCGCAAACAGGGTGATATTTTCGACACAGTTGATACCCTGTCGCTTCATATCCCAGGTCCACTTGTTCAAGCCTTTTTCAGTTGACGGGTATTCGAGTTCGAACGGCCGGCGTGGGTCCATGTTACTGATCTTGCAAGACTCGAAATCACCTTGCTTGCTGGAGTAGCTACGTACGGTGTTTCCGGATTCATCCAGGATATCGATGCTCAGCGGGGCTTCGGATTCGGCACCCAGGTAATAATAGATCGGCACACCTTTTTTGGGGTTCGAAGCTTCAAATAAACCTGCTTTGCCTCCACCGGAACGCATCTCAGCCATTCCAGGCTTGAATACAAGCAAAGATTCCTCGGAAAAATCAACAGCTGCCTGACGCACAACGAACAAATCATCCAGTACCCAGAACCCCCGGCCCTGGGTGGCGGCAACCAGTTTATCCTGGCGCAGCGAAAGATCGGTTATGGGAACTGGCGGAAGGTTGAGATCAAGGGAAGCCCAGCTTTCGCCGTCGTTGTACGAGACAAACATACCCAACTCGGTACCTGCGTAAAGCAGACCACGTTGTGCCGGGTCTTCGCGTACGACGCGCACGAAAGCATCATTCGGTAGTCCCTTGTCTATCCGGGTCCAGCGTTTGCCGTAATCCGTCGTCTTGTAGATATAGGGTTTGAAGTCGTTGAGTTTGTAGCCTGTCACAGCAAGATAGGCCGTGGCTTTATCGTGGGGACTGATTTCGATGGCGTTGATCATCGCTTCACCCGGGTGTTTTGGTGAAACATCCTGCCAGTCGGGGTTACCGTCACGCTTGACGTGAACCAGGCCGTCGTCACTGCCAACCCAAACCAGACCTTTCTCATGCGGTGATTCGACGATGTAATAGATCGTATTGTAAAACTCGGCACCGACGTTTTCCGGGGTCAACGGACCACCGTTGCGGCCCTGTTTAAGCGGGTCGTTGCGGGTCAGGTCCGGGCTAAATTCGGTCCAGTTTGCACCACGGTCAGTACTACGCAGCACCAACTGGGTACCGTAGTAGATAATCGATGAGTCATGCGGTGAAACGGCAACCGGCGCGTTCCAGTTGCTGCGGTACTTGAGATCGCGTGCATCTTTACCGTAGACCAACTCCGGAAAAGGGATGATGCTGCGGGTGAGACGGGTCGAATGATCGTACTCGGTCAGGGTGCCGTTGATGGTCGTCGCGTAGATCAGTGTAGGGTCATCGGGATCAAAGGCAATATGCGCACTTTCACCACCACCGGCATCAAAGTAATCCTCAACACCGATGCCGCCGTACTCACTTTCACTGGCGATCGCCACGGTCGTGTTGTCCTGCTGCCCGCCATAGATACGAAATGGTTTGAGGTTATCGGTCGACACCCGGTAAAACTGTGCGGTTGGCTGGTTCATGATGCTTGACCAGGTCCTGCCGCCGTCAAAAGTCACCGTGGCCCCACCATCGTTGGCATTGATCATGTTCATGTTATCGTTCGGATTGATCCAGTGGTCATGATGGTCACCGTGTGGTGTTTTCATCTTTTCCCAGGTCTTGCCGCCATCGATGGATTTCATCATGGGTACATTCATCACATACACGGTGTCTTCGTCCACCGGGTCAGCAGTGATGTGGATGTAATACCAGGCACGGGTGTGCAGAACGCGGTGACCATTGATCAATGACCAGCTTTCACCGGCATCATCACTGCGCCACAGACCGCCCTTTTCAGGTTCTGCCTCGATGATGGCGTAGATTCTTTCGGGGTTGCTGGCTGATACATCAACACCGATTTTTCCAACCATTTCGGGCAGGCCGCCGCTAAGTTTTTTCCAGCTGTCACCGCCATCACTGGATTTATAGATACCGCCATCGGTACCGCCGGAATGAATGAACCAGGGTTTACGACCATGATTCCACATTGCCGCGTAGAGAATGCGGGGGTTGGTCGGATCAAGGCTTAAATCTGTCGCGCCGGAATTGGCGCTGACTTTCAAGACGTGCTTCCAGGTTTTACCGCCATCGGTGGTTCGAAACACACCGCGCTCTTCGCTCGGGGCCCAAATCTGCCCCTGAACAGCAACCCAGGCGATGTCGGGGTTAGTGGGGTGAATTTTTATCTTTGCGATCTGGCCACTTTTTTCGAGACCGATGTGCGTCCAGGTTTTGCCCGCATCGGTGGATTTCCACATGCCATCACCGGCGGAGGTGGTAACGCCGCGAATGGGTGCTTCACCTGTGCCGACATAGAGCACGTTGTTATCGGATTCGGAAACGGCAACCGCACCGATGGTACCGACCTTGAAGAATTCGTCGGAAATATTCTCCCAGGTCGTACCCGCGTTTTCAGTTTTCCATACACCACCACCAGTGGAGCCCATGTAGTAAAGCAAAGGCTTGGCCGCGACGCCCGTCACCGTGGTCACGCGACCGCCACGGTAAGGACCTATCTCCCGCCATTCGAGACCCTTGAGCCCGGAGGTGTCAGCATCGTCCTCAACCGCGGCCAAAACCGGGAAGGTCATAAGGCATGGCAAAAGCAGAAACAGGGCAGTGAAAATATTGCGTACGAGATTGAAATATTTCATATTTTTCTCTTTATTAAATGTCAGCGTAAAATCTACTCGTGACCCGGGAGACTGGTAAGGAAACTAACAGGTTTGGAATTTTCATCGAGCAGACCAATACGCCGGGCGCGCTTCTCCCAGTTTCTGCGTGCCAGGACCTGCATATCGACCGTGCTATCCAATTCATCGGTAATCTCCATACCCAGCAGGGTTTCCATCACATCTTCCATGGTGACGATACCCGCCATTCCGCCGTACTCATCTACCACCAGGGCAATATGCTCACGTTTTTCCAGGAAGTGGTCAAACATATCTGTAATCCGAAGGCGCTCATGCACCACATGGATGTCGCGCTTGATGGTATTCAGAAGACAATCACCATGGCCCTGCACCAGGCTGTCCAGTAACTCGGCCTTGAGAAAATAACCGGATACATGTTCGTTGACCTTACCCTCATACAGGGGAATACGGGAGAACGGCAGTTCACCGGCAGATTTATAAAACGCCTTGATGGTTTGTTCTTCGGAGCCCAGTCTGACAACCGTGCGGGGCGTCATAATATCCTTGACCCGGACTTTTTTCATACGCAACAGATTGCCGATGATCTCCGAGTCCTGTTTTTCAACTATTCCTTCAGTGACACCGATCTCGGCCATGGCCAGGAACTCCGAACGGGAAAATACGCTTTGCGATTTATCCTTTTTCAATACCCGGGTAATGATCTGGCTAAACCAAACCAGCGGATAAAGCAGGAAAACAATCACTTTGAGAGTCGCCACGGTGAATGGCACCAGTTTCTGCCAGTGATTGGCGCCCAGTGTTTTTGGGATGATCTCCGACAGGATCAAAATACCCAGGACCATCGTTGTGGGTACGAGAACACCGGTGATCATAGGATTGGTATCCGCCCAGATTTTTGCTGCTTGTTGACCCACACCGATCGCCCCTACCGTATGGGCGATCGTATTCAAGGTCAGGATAGCGGCAAGCGGACGATCAATATTGGACTTGTAAGCCTCGAGTTGCCGCCCGATCGAGACACCTTCTTGCAATTTAAGTTGGGCATATGTCGGCGTGATACTCAGCAAAACTGCTTCCAACAAGGAACACAGGAACGACACGCCGATGGCCAATGCGAAAAACGTGATCAGCAGGTTATACATATTTCATTAAGTGTAACAAAAGGCCATTGGTAGTAGTTAAGCATGGAGCAAAGATGGGGTGCTGACTACGGGTGCCAGCTCATTATTCATTATCTGTGTTATTCAGATGCAAATTGCCGGAATATTCCCGAATGTAACCGGGTATCAGGTGCTTCTCAACATGCCCCATCAGCATGACAAGCAGGTCACCGGGCTTACAGGCATCGAATATTTCAAATACGACATCTTTGCCGCGATTCTTGACTGCAATTTGATTCTCATCAACACCCGATTCGATCAGACCCTGTCGCAGAAGGTGGGCAACGGTCTTGCTATTATTCCCGTCGGCTCGCACATGTTCTTTGCAAAAATAGAAGTCAAAATGACCGGCAATGGAGTGCCCCATGTGTCTGACAACCTCATCCGATCTATTGATAGTAGCGGCAAAAGCGACCAGTTTGCGGCCAGGCACATTTTGCAGGTCAACAAACTCGCATATTTTACGCATCCCATCCGGATTATGAGCAAAATCCACAACGATACGAAAAGGCAGTTCATCAAAACAGTTCAAACGCCCAGGGGTTGTCTCGTAACTGGCCCGGAAACTGCTCATCGCGGTTTGTATCGTTTCAATATCAACACCCGACAAATAGCTTGCGGCCACCGCGTGCATGGCATTGCTTACATTAAAGCGCGCCGTACCACCAAAACTGGCCGGAATTGAATCCACGGCCATCACCGGAAGTCGACGGTCTTCGAAATACATCACCAGATGTTGCTGGTCATCAACCCATTCGAGAACGCAGCAGCAGTTAAATGCATCTCCATGTCGGGTATAGAGTTGATCCCGACCGGCTTCCATCGATACCAGGCAGACTTGCTTCGCAGTTACCTTCTTGAGCATATCGATGCAATGTTCATCATCGGCGTTCAGTACCACCCCCTGCCTGGCACGCATCGGCAATGCAGCTTTGGCCTCAGCCATTTGCCCGACCGTTTCGATATTTCCGTCCCCCAGGTGATCCTCGGTAACATTCAGGCAGACAGCGATATCGCACCAGCGATAGGCAAAACCATCGTGCAGTATGCCCTTGTGGTGTGTTTCCAAAACAGCAAAGTCCACTGCCTTGCTGGTCAGCACTTTCATGTGACCAACCCGTGCACACTGATCACCTTTAGCAACCATTTGCCCGTTCAAAAACAGACCATCGGTGTTCATCATTCCCGTCTTGCGCCCGGTAAACGACATAATATGGTTGATCATGCGCGTGGTCGTTGTTTTGCCATTGGTGCCGGTAATAGCGATTATTGGCATGCGAACCGATTGTTTTGAAGGGAACAGCCGACCGACAAGGACATCTGCTGCCAAACCCATATCAACCGTTTCAAGCCCTGGTTGTGCCGGGTCTGCCGCTTGTTGCTCAGCAACTTCGAACAGACCTGCAAAATCCTCATCACGGTTAATACAAAAAGTGCCATCAAGAACCTGTTGGTGTTCTCCGTGACCCAGCATCAACAGGCCGTTGGGCCGGATACACTTGCCCCCGGTCAAACCGTCAAAATCTGTACGCTTAAGCGGGCTGCGCTCAAGGTGAATAACCGGAATATCGCGCCGTCGTGCGGCATCGATAATAGCGCCGGTTTCAACTGGCAACAGGCGCTCAGCGGCGAACTTGCTGAACATTTGAAACGGCTCGGCGAGTAACTTGCGTTCTCCCGAGAGCAGTTGGCATGCAAGCTTGACCGCTGTCATACCAACATCACAGTGTTCGTGCTCAAGCAAGGCCAGGTATCGCTTTTGTTCAGGGTTGCCTGAAACGGAGAAAAAGTTCACCCTGTGACCGGCTTTACGCTGAAACAAAAGGGCGGTTTGTACCAGCAAGGATGAATACCAGGCCATTCTCTCCGAAGGTAAAATCTGCTCAGGAAAGACCTCGTCCGGCGTGAGAATACCGCCGCTGAATAACAGGTCCCTGATTTCCGATTCACTGCGGGGAAAGCCATTGACATCAGCGGGCCCGAATTTCAACGAAATCTCAACCACTGAAAGGTCCGAACGCCGGTTCGGGCCATTGTAGGGAAAATATTCAATAACCGGCATCACTATTCCTGGATTTTCTGCTCAGCTAGTATAACGATCTATACCGTCATGAGCCCGGTTGGATCACCTCAGGTGCATCCACAAACGGACGGATGCCAAATTCCGGATAAATTTCGCTCGGAAAATAGAAAGTGCCATCTTTTACCACCATCGAGATCGTCTTGATGGCCTTCAGGTCAGTGGTCGGGTCGCCCGGAATGAGGAAAAAGTCGGCGAGTTTGCCCACTTCGATCGAGCCAAGCTCTGCTTCCTGACCCACGTAGGCAGCCATGTCATAGGTGGCCCATTTCAGAATCTCAGGTGCGGTCATACCGGTCAACTGGTAGAGCTCAAGCTCACGATGATAATTTAATGAACCACCGAGGTCGGTTCCGGGAACCAGTTGAATCCCCTTGTCACGCATCGCGCTTACCGTTTCAATGATCTTGTCAAACGCCCCCCAGTAGGCCTTGTCATCTTCCGGTGTGGAAATATCGGACCACGCGGTCTTCGCGCTGCGTTGAACCTCCACGGGCATATGGTCGATATAATCCACAACACCCGGTGCGATCGTGCCGTTGCGTGAGCGCAGCAGATTTTCATGTATGGCAAGCGTCGGATCGATTGCGACATTATTTGCGGCCATCGCGTCGATCGTGGCGGCAATCGCCGGGTCATCCTCATCAAGTAACGGCAGGCGTTTAAGGGCCGTTAAACGAAGCAGTGTGCGGGTATCCTCTCCTTCTTCAAGCACCCAGCCCAGCATCACCTGGTTGATATGCGTCATCTCGTCATAGCCGGCCGCGATCATTGCATCGGCGTTCGAGAAAGCGGGTACGTGACCGGCAACCTTCAGACCGTTTGCGTGTGCTTCTTCGATCATCGCCGGTACCCAGTCCGGGTTCATGCTGTTATAAATTTTGATCTGATAAAATTCACCGCCGGTATAACTGCGAACCGCGGCAACCGCCTCTTCTTCTGATGAAACAATCTTGCCGTTGTTAGAGCTAAACGGGCTTTTGCCTTCGATAAAACCGCTACGGATGACACGGGGCCCGGCCAGGCGCCCATTTTTAATCTTGCCGATCAATTCCGACAGGACTTCATTGTTGTTACCCATGTCACGTACCGTGGTGACACCGGCGGCGATGTTCAGAAGGGCATTATTTTGCCCGAGGTGCGCATGCATTTCATAAAAGCCGGCAACCAGGGTGCCACCCGCGCCATCAATTTCCACTTCACCCGCTTCGCTGGCCGAATCGACCGGCAGGATGTTATCGATCCTGTTGCCCACAACCACCACCGAAACTAGTTCTGTCAACGCCTGGGTACCCGGATCAAATAAACGAACGTTTTTGATCCGTACCGGGCCATCAAAATTTCTGGCCAGACGTTGTTGAATGTCTTCAAAGCGTCTTGCCGCATATTCCGTCGAAAGCCCGCGAAGGCGCTCTTCATCTGCTTCATAACCAGCTCTTACAATGGCAAACCGGGGTGTGATGAATGCAAAAAAAGCATCCTCATCATCGAGCAAAAAATAGGTCGGATTAAGGTCAATACCAGACAAAGCGTAGGATGTAACATTAATGTCTCCGCTCTCGCCGGTCACCTTCAATTGCTCTATTTCATCGAGCCGCAGCGTTCCACCCGGTAGTACGGGCATCGAATGATCTTCATCTGCGAGCAGGGCCCTGGCATAAATCCAAAGCGCATATGGGCTCGCGTCTTTCGCAACATAAATACTGGGTTCAACCGGTGTGGTATTGCCGGCTCCGGTTGCGTCTTTCCAACTGGCCTCACCGCCGGTCAGGACAAACTGTTCATTAACCTTATTCCCAAAAGTCGTGGCCCCCGAGATCGACCAGTTGGTTGGCAAGCCGTTTTCATCAATAGTGACCGACTCGGCAATCACCGGTCCACGGCCATTGTTGCTGAACTGAAAATCAACCTGTGTGTTCCCGGCGGTATGTTGTGCTTCAAGCATCCCGACCTGCGTCCCGGCAATGAGTACTGAAAATGACTCTTTACCGCTGAAAGGCGCCGGGGTGGCAACAGGTGCAACGACCGCTTCTGGAGTGGATGTAGACTCTGAACAAGCCGTGAAAACAAGGGTCAGCCCGAGCATAGTCAGGCAAAAAAGAACACGTTGCATATAAATCTCCAATATAAAGAGGATAGACGTCCAAACCGCTACTCTGCTCTTCTCACTCAGAGCCGGTCCCGGACACCCTTTCTCCGCGATACCGCTTGCAGTCATCGTCAATGGTCAGCCAGCTGACCTGGCTGGCCGTATAGATATGATAATTTGGCTTGACCAAATCGGGATCATCCAGGGTCACAATACTCAATGTAAAGTAGTCAGGGTACTGTGTACTTCGATAACTCAATGACGAGCCACAATCCGGGCAGAACCCCCGCCGTATGAATTGGGAAGATTCATATTCGCGTGGCTCGATGGTTGGCCATCGAATCTGCTCCTTCTTAAAATCCATCCAGGTGCCGAAAGGGGCACCGGTGGTTTTCTGACAATCACGACAATGACAGTAATCAGCATCGAACGGCGATCCCGAAACCTCGTACCGGACCGCTCCGCAATGACATCCACCCTTCATTTTCTCAGTGCTGGTGACCATGTGTCTCGGTGGGTCCGAACGCGGGGAAACGGGCTTGTGCATACAGAGAATGACATTGTGCACAGCTTTCGATAAGACGTGAATAATGGTAACTGGCGAGTTCAAAATCCTTGGCTTCTGCCGCATGCGCCAGCTTTCCCGCCCTGGCATGAAACTCTGAATCGATTTGCTTGAACCTGTCAGGCAGACCCGTTTCCAGAGCTTCTACCTGTTCTTTGGTCAGGGCCTTGGCCATGATATAGCTTGATTGAATCGATTTGCCGGTTTGAGCCAGCGTCTCCCAATCTGCCTGCGCAATTGCCACGGGAATTTTTTGAACCCCAGTGGTTATCTCACGCATTTCGGCTTGCAAAAGCGTCAATAAATCGGGCTGGAGCACGAGGATTTCCCCGTGTTGCTCCCCGCCCTGGGCGCGAATGGCGTTTGAGGAGATTGTCATGCTGACCAAAAGGACACAGACGGTGAGGATTCGGATCATTGTGTGGCTCCCTTCATTTTATGAATTCGTTAATTTTCCCAAACCGGATTACCCGACAGTGTGCGTTAAAGGTAAAAATGGGGCAAGGGCAAAACATAAAAACGGAGTCGGAAACACTGCTGTTGCAAATGATTTAAGTGAATTAGTTGGCATCCGACCTGGTTCAAAGTTGAGGCTATTTTCAACTGGATGCTATTACCTGACTTGCGTGTCATATGACACAAAAAATGGATGTATCCGGCCCCATTGTGAAAGCATTTGGGTGCTCCTTATTTTCTTCACACTTCCTCCATCATCGCTTCAAACTTCGTGCCTACAATCACGAACATCAAATTATTGGAGTGCATCATGACTAATCTAACCTACTCGCGCGTTGCTTCTTTCCAAAAACGGCTCATCCGGGCCGGGCTATTCGCCTGCATGCTGCTGGTGCTGCCATTAATGGCAAGTGCCCAGGCCATCTATCCCGAAGACGGCTGGTGGTGGAATCCGGATGAGTCCGGTCGAGGTTATCTGATGGAACGGCAGGACGACACGATTTTCATGACATCGTTTCACTACTCCGACCTCGGTGAACCGGAGTGGCTGATGATTATAGGAGATTTTGTGCCAGATACGGAGTCGGAATCGATCATTGGAACCATGACCGGTCAGGTGCTGCGGGCTACCGATGGCCAGTGTATCGGATGTGATTACACAACACCCATTGAATCAATATCCGAACAAGACCCCGCCGTATTGACGTTTTACAGCAACCAGGCAGCCACACTGGAGTGGTCACAGGAGACCGTTGATATCGAAAGGTTTCTTTGGGCATGGGAAGACAGTGTCGCGCAACTGGAAGGAAACTGGGTCCTGGTTACGGTACCGGTTGAAGGCGACCCAACGGCCATCATTGCCACCATTTTCGATACACAAGGCAGTACCTACATCACGGACAGTGAAGGTATAGAGTTGGGTTCAATTGACGTTGTAGAGGGTGAACTGTTGCTATCGATGAACAGCATGAGCGAATTGCTACCGATACTTGTACCCGAGACAAAACGGTTTTTTGCAGGCTCGGCGGACGGTAGCTCAGATGTTGTCATGGGTTTGAGAATTGATGATTTGCCTCTTGCAGGCGTTAACGAAGGAAATACCGATTCTGAAACACCCGACTGGACCGATGAAACACACAGCAAGAATGTCGATCCAAATTTCGCTGAAGTATTCGATGACGACCAGGTCAAGCGCCTGGATTTTGTAGTCACCACTGAACGCTGGCAAAGTATGTTGGACGATATGACAAGCAATTACGGCGAATTTGGCCAGCGCTCTCCCGGAGGATTGATCGATGGCGCAGAAGATCCGATCTTTGTCCCCGCAGACGTTTTCTATAACGGTACGCAGTGGTACGAGGTTGGAATTCGCTTCAAGGGGAATTCAAGCTTGCAATCAAGCTGGGAGCAAGGGATTTTGAAGCTGTCTTTCAAGCTGGATTTTGACGAGTTTGAAGATGACTATCCCCAAATCGACAACCAGCGCTTTTATGGTTTCAAGAAATTCAGTTTGAAAAATAACTATGACGATGAATCTCTATTGAGAGAGAAGGTAGCAGCGGATGTTTTTGCAAATGCAGGTCTCGCAGTTTCACACACCGCATTCTACGAACTCTATGTTGACCATGGAAACGGCCCCGAATATTTTGGACTGTACACACTGGTTGAAGAAGTCGATGGACCGGTAATTGATACTCATTTTTCCGATGATGACGGCAATCTCTATAAACCGGAAGGAGATGGAGCAAGTTTTGCCGAAAACTCATTCGATGAAGAATCTTTTGAGAAAAAGACCAATGAAGACGAGGAAGACTGGTCCGATATATTGGCCCTGTTTTCTGCTTTGCATAGTGATACCAACAACAGTGATTCAGCAAGCTGGAGAGCAAGCCTGGAATCTGTCTTTGATGTCGATGTGTTTCTGAAATATCTTGCAGTGAATCAGGTGATTCAAAACTGGGACACCTATGGACTAATGACTCATAACTACTACTTGTACAACAATCCTGACAACTCCCAACTCACCTGGATTCCCTGGGACAACAACGAAGCGTTGCAAGAAGGAAAAATGGGTGGAGCGCTGCAACTGGATTTCTCAAACATGCAACCTGAAGCATGGCCTCTCATAGGAAAAATCTATGCGGACGACACATACCGTGCAAAATACAATGAATATATAAGCCAGGTTATTGATGGCCCTTTTGATACCGATACTATTCAGGCTACATACGACTACTATGCAGCTTTAGTGCAACCTTATGCTGAGGCGGAAATTGCAGGTTATTCATTTCTTGATAACACAAATGATTTTACCCAGGCTGTTGCTGAACTCAAAGCACATGCTGTTAGCCGGGCAGCGGCGGTTGAGTCCTATTTGAATGGGGGGTGAAGGAAAAACTCAGAGGTTTCTCTGAGCTTTTCGGGGGCCAGCGAGTGAACCGCTCGGTCATTCCATCTGAGTGCGGTATTAAATGATGTTTGGTTGAAACGCCCGCTGCTGGCCGGGTGCGGTTATTAGCTGCGATAAAATTTGTAGTAACCCTATGTCTGCTTACTGGCCCGCAGCGGAACTACGAATTCTGATACTACGTATAGCCGGAGTCGGCCAGAAGGAGTCCTTCAACAATAAGAGTAATCGGGCCTCATCGGCTGAGTGGGACCAGATTAGTCCATGCATCAGCAGACCAGTAGGGCAAAACATCCCGAT
>RCNE010000304.1_pt1 | contig 26545 bp, 23 predicted proteins | sample 2041361 | NCBI WGS metagenome assembly RCNE01 (sample SAMN09708229, study PRJNA481090) | Marine sediment metagenome, whole genome shotgun sequencing project. | reverse complement strand
CGCGATGATTCCGTCGACGCGTCGGGTAGCCGCTAGCCTGTCCAGCGCGATCGGCATTTCGTAAGCACCCGGTACACGGATGATCTCGATATCCGCGTCGGCTGCGCCGTGCTGTCGCAGACAATGCAACGCGCCCTTGATCAGCGATTCGACGATGAAGTCATTAAAGCGGGCAGCGACAATAGCGAAACGCCCGTCGCGGACGATTAGGTCACCCTCTGTGGTCTTGATTTTGTCCATAGCCTGGCGCTGTTCTCAGACGTACTCAGTGATTTCCAGGTCGAAACCTGAGATCGCGTACATGTGTTTAGGCGCTGATAATACACGGATTTTGCTGAGACCGAGGTCGCGGAGAATCTGTGCGCCGACGCCGTAGGTACGAAGCACCATGTCGCCGCTGCGGTGCTTGTCGAGATCGCTCCTTTCCTCACCGAGCGTCTCGACGGAATCCATGAATTCGCGCGATGATTCCTGGTCACGCAGCAGCACGATGACGCCCGCCTCTTCCCGGGAAATTCGTTCAATCGCGCTGTCCAGCGGCCAACCCAGCGAGGGGCTCTTGACGCCGATAACGTCGCCGAGCGTGTCCTGCAGATGGACACGGACCAGCGGCGTGTCGACGGCCTCGAGGTCACCCTTTACCAACGCGACATGCACCGAGCGATTGATGTGGTCGTCGTAGCAATACAGCCTGAAGTCACCGTACTCGGTCTCGACGAGCTGTTCGGCGATGCGTTCGACGTTGCGCTCTTTCTCGAGGCGGTAGCGAATCAGGTCGGCGATCGTGCCAATGCGGATACTGTGCTTCTTCGCGAATTTTTCGAGATCGGGACGCCGCGCCATCGATCCATCCTCGTTGAGGATCTCGACGATCGCGGCTGCCGGCTCGAGACCGGCGAGGCGGGCAAGATCGCAGCCTGCCTCCGTATGACCGGCGCGAGTGAGTACGCCGCCGGGCTGTGCCATCACGGGGAAAATGTGTCCCGGCTGCCTCAGGTGCTCCGGCTTGGCGCCGGACGCGACGGCCGCCTGGATCGTCTTGGCGCGATCGGATGCCGAGATACCGGTGGTAATGCCCTCGGCCGCCTCGATCGATATCGTGAAATTGGTCGCGTGATGCTCGTCGGTATCGCTGACCATCAGCGGCAGGCGCAACTGCTTGCAGCGCTCGCGACCGAGCGTCAGGCAAATAAGACCGCGCCCGTGCGTCGCCATGTAGTTGACGTCCTCGGCACGCACTTTTTCGGCCGCCATGATGAGATCGCCTTCGTTCTCGCGGTTCTCGTCGTCGACCATGATGACCATCTTGCCAGCTGAAATGTCGGCGATGATGTCTTCGATGTCGCTGAAGATTGAAGCGTGCACGCTGGGGTGCACCGTGGTGTTGTCAGGCATAACCATGCGCCTTCAGTAAGTCCAGTGAAATGCCGCTGCCGTCCGGGTTCAGCAGGCGCTCGGTATAGCGGGCCAGCAGATCTACCTCGACATTGACGACCGTGCCGACCTTGTAGTCCTCGATAATCGTGACCTCGGCCGTATGGGGAATGATATTCACCTCGAAGCTATTAGCGGATACTTCGTTGATGGTAAGACTGACGCCGTCCATGCACACAGAGCCCTTCTTGGCGACGTAGCGCGCGTATTCTGTCGGAATCTCGATGACAAGTCTTATCGATCGGGCATCGGCCGCCCTGGCCGCTACGGTACCCGTGCAGTCGACATGCCCGCTAACGAGGTGGCCGCCGAGGCGCTCACCGAGGCTGATCGAGGGTTCGAGGTTCACGGCGGAGCCAACTTCGAGCTTGCCAAGCGCCGTCACGTTCAGGGTCTCGACGGACACGTCGGTATCAAAGCCATCGTCGTGAAACGCGACGGCCGTCAGGCACACGCCGTTTACGGCGATGCTCTCACCGAGCTCGTAGTCGGACCACGGCAGACCGCTCGAGCGGACCGTGAGGCGAACGTCTCCGCCGCGTCGCTGGATGGCGTCGATTGTTCCCCTGGCTTTGATAATTCCCGTAAACATCAGTATTGAACCCTGGCGGTTATGCGCGTGTCGGCGCCAACGCGCCGCACATCCGTGATATCGAGACCCTTGCGACTCGCAAGGGCCTGCCAGGAGGGTGTCTCGAACATCGTCCTGGTCTCGCTACCCATTATGTGGGGTGCCTGATAAATCACAAGTTCGTCGACGAGTTGCTGCTCCAGCAAATGTCCCGTCAGCGAGGGACCCGCCTCGACCAGGACATCGTTGACGCCGCGTCGCGCGAGCTCCCCAAGGACCTCTGTCACATCGACTTTTGCGCCGCCTTCGCCGAACGAGCGCACCTCGGCACCCGCGCGCTCGAGCACTGTCGAATCCGGTTTTCCCGAGCAACAGACCAGCGTCTTGCCAGGCAGACCAAGCATTCCGGCTCCTGCAGGCATGCGTAGCTCACTATCCAGGACCACGCGAAGCGGCTGCAAGTCCGTCGCCGGCAACGACTCCAGGCGCACGTTCAGCGACGGATCATCGGCCAGCACCGTTCCTATGCCGGTCATAACGGCGCCGCATCTTGCGCGCAGTCGCTGCACATCCTCGCGCGCTTCAGTTCCGGTGATCCACTGGCTTTCTCCGCTCTTCATCGCGATGGCTCCATCGATGCTTGCGGCAACCTTTATACGTACCAGTGGCCGACCACGCGTCATGCGGGCGATGAAACCGGCATTCAGCGACTCAGCCGCCGCCTGCATCAAGCCCAGCTCAGTCGATACGCCAGCCGACTCGAGATGCTGCAGTCCGCGACCCGCTACCTCCGGATAGGGATCCTGCATCGCAGCGACCACCCTGGCGATGCCTGCATCGATCAACGCCGTCGCACAGGGCGGCGTCTTGCCGTGATGTGCGCAAGGCTCCAGCGTGACGTAGGCCGTGGCGCCCTCCGCTTTGCCACCGGCGGTCGTGAGCGCGTTGATTTCCGCGTGCGGTTCGCCTGCACGCTCGTGCCAGCCTTCGCCGACAACTTCGCCTCCGTTGACGATGACGCAGCCAACCATCGGGTTCGGGTGTGCGGAATACTGGCCCCTGGCCGCGAGCTTGAGCGCGCGCGCCATGTGCGCGCAATCGGCATCCGAGAACGCTGGCATGCCTAGCCCTTCTTCTTGCCGAGGAGTTCGGGCAACAGCGACATTTGCTCACGACTCGCCGCCGTCTCCGAGATTTTCTGCAGACGCTTGATCTCGTCCTCGAATTCGGTGATGTCCTGGAAGCGACGGTACACCGAGGCAAAGCGCACGTAAGCAACCTCGTCGAGCGCGCGCAGTTCCTCCATGACGAGATCGCCAACCAGTCGGGACGGCACCTCGCGCTCGCCCATGGTACGCAGGCGGTGAATCAGGTGGCCGATGGCCTGTTCGAGTTCGTCGCTTGGTACCGGGCGCTTCTCCAGCGCCCGAACCATGCTGTTGCGCAGCTTGGTTTCGTCGAACGGCTGTCGCGAATTGTCATTCTTGATCAGGCGCGGCATGACCAGCTCGGCCGTCTCGAACGTGGTAAAGCGTTCGTTGCAGGCAAGACACTGCCTGCGCCGGCGAATCTGCCGGCCATCACCCGCGAGACGCGAGTCTATAACCTTGGTTTCTTCGTTGGCGCAGAACGGACAGTGCATGCGGGCCCAGAACCTATCTGGAAGCAGCGATCAGGCGTATACCGGGAAGCGTTTGCAGAGTTCCAGAACCTGGCCCTTAACGCGCTCGATGGTTGCTTCGTTGTCGATGTCATCGAGTATATCGGCTATCCAGCCACTTAGCTGCCGGGTTTCTTCCGGCCCGAAGCCACGTGTCGTGATAGCCGGCGTTCCCAGTCGCAGGCCGCTGGTTACAAACGGTGACTGCGGATCGTTAGGCACGGAATTCTTGTTCACGGTGATATTAGCGCTGCCAAGCGCCGCATCTGCGGCCTTGCCGGTAATGCCGCGATCGATGAGGCTCACCAGCATGAGGTGATTCTCGGTTCCGCCCGAGACAATCGGGTAGCCGCGCTCGCTGAGCACAGCGGCCATAACCTTGGCGTTTTCGCAGACTTTGCCCTGGTAGTCCTTGAAACTCGGTTCCATGGCCTCTTTGAAGGCAATGGCCTTGGCGGCAATGACATGCATCAGCGGGCCGCCCTGCGTGCCTGGGAATACCAGCGAATTGAACTTCTTGGTCAGCTCGTCGTTCTTGCGCGCGAGGATGAGGCCGCCGCGCGGACCTCGTAGTGTCTTATGCGTGGTCGTCGTGCAAACGTCCGCGTACGGCAGCGGGCTGGGGTAATGACCCGTGGCAACGAGCCCGGCGACGTGCGCCATGTCCACGACCAGGTAAGCGCCGACGCTGTCCGCGATCTGGCGGAAGCGTGCCCAGTCCGCAATTTGCGAATACGCCGAGAATCCGGCCACGATCATTTTCGGTTTGTGTTCGTAAGCGAGTTCCTGAACGCGGTCGTAATCGATAAGGCCGGTGTCCGCCTCGAGACCGTATTGGATCGCGTTGAACAACTTGCCCGAAAAGTTGACCTTCGAGCCATGCGTGAGGTGCCCGCCGTCACTCAGGCTCATGCCAAGGATCGTGTCACCGGCGTTCAGGAGCGCGAGATAGACCGCCGCATTCGCCTGCGATCCGGAGTGCGGTTGCACGTTTGCAAAGTCAGCGCCGAATAGCTGCATGGCACGCTCGATGGCGAGCCGTTCGGCGTCATCCACGTACTCGCAGCCGCCGTAGTAGCGTTTGCCGGGGTAACCTTCCGCGTACTTGTTGGTCATGGTGCTGCCCTGCGCGCGCATGACACGCGGGCTGGCGTAGTTTTCCGAGGCGATCAGCTCGACGTGCTCTTCCTGGCGTCGGTTTTCCTGGGCAATCGCTTTTGCGATCTCTGGATCGAAAGACTCTAGCGTCGTCGATGTGTCGAACATCCGGGGCTACTCCGTGTGGGGCGGGGGGGCGAGAAAGAACGCGATATTACCTGTTTGGGCGGCGATATGGCACCGCAGAAAGAAGCTGTTACGTTTCGACGAAGGACTGCACCACGCGCGTCCAGGCGCGGGCGAGATTGTGCCGGTTGTAGCCGCCGCCGCCCGTGCCGATGATCCTGCCGTCGCAATATTTGTCGGCCAGCGAGCACAGCGCGGCCGCCGCCTCTGCATGCGCTTCCTCGGTCCAGCAGAGGTTCGTTATCGGATCGCCTTCGAGACTGTCGGCGCCGCACTGCATGATGATGAATTCGGGCTGCATGGCATCGAGGTAGGCCTCCACCTGCTGCCAGGCTTCCCGAAAATCGGCGTCCGTGGCCCCGGAGGCCAGCGGAATATTGAGCTTGGTCCCCACCGCTGCTCCGGTGCCGGTCTCTTCACGGCTACCCGTGCCCGGGTACAGGAAGCGGCCGTCTTCGTGGATATCGGCAAAAATCAGGTCGGGATCCGACTGGAAACTGTAGAAGACACCATCACCATGGTGCGCATCGATATCGACATAGGCCACACGCTTGAGACCGAACTCTGCCCGCAGGTATTCAATAGCCACGCCGCAATCATTGAATACGCAGAAACCGGCCGCTTTGCCGCGCGCGGCATGATGCAATCCGGCAATCGGGATGAAGGCGCGTCGGTGATTGCCATGCATGATCTCATCGACGGCGCACAAGACCGCCCCGACGACGGCTGATGCCGCGTCATAGATTCCCGGCACGACCGGTGTGTCACCCTCATCGAGCCAGCCTTTACCGACGCCCGAGAGGCGCGAGACTTTGTCGATGTATTCAGGGGTATGAAACAAGGCCAGCTCGTCAACCAGCGCTGGCCGTGGATGGCCGTACTCGATGGCGTCGCCGAGCGCCGCCTTATCGAGCTCGGCATGGAACACGTCGTGACGATCGGTGCCGAACGGGTGCGGATCGCCAAAGCCGTAGGCCGCGATCGACTCTCCCCGGTAAACCAGCACGGCGTCTCTCATAGGTGTTTCAGGCCACTAGGGCCTGGTCACGCTATTGCAGCAGGCGCTGACGGCGGCCATTTTTTCGTCCGGCACGGCAGAAGTGGCGCCGTGCAACAGCGTTACACAAGCGGCTGATAATGCGGCCGGCGGGAAAATGGAGCCGGCCGTATGGGTTGTCCCTGAGGGGGTTACCCCCGAAAGGGTTGCCCCTGAAAAGACGCCACTCGGCGTTGCTTGTCGGTCATTTGGAACCACCAAACTTCTCTCCTCGCGCCTTGATTGACGTCTTTTCAGGGGCAACAGCGCCCGCTGTAATAGCGTGAACAGGCCCTGATGTTTTCTTGTCGGGCAGCATACCTGATAATGCGCACTCGTTAACCGATGGTCTCGCTATGGCTCAGTACATCTACACCATGAACCGCGTGGCAAAAGTGGTCGCTCCGAAGCGCCATATCCTGCGCGACATCTCTCTCTCCTTCTTCCCGGGCGCCAAGATCGGCGTGCTCGGGCTCAACGGCTCGGGAAAATCCACCTTGCTGCGAATCATGGCGGGCCTGGATACCGAGATCGACGGCGAGGCGCGACCGCAGCCCGGCATCAAGATCGGTTACCTGCCGCAGGAACCCGAACTCGACCCAAACAAGGACGTGCGCGGAAACGTCGAGGAAGGTGTGGCCGAAACCAAGGGGCTACTCGATCGCTTTAACGAGATCAGCATGAAATTCGCCGAGCCGATGGCTGACGACGAGATGACGGCGTTGCTCGAGGAGCAAGGTAAGCTGCAGGACGCCATCGAGTCGGAAGGCGCCTGGGAACTCGATCGCAAGCTCGAGATCGCGGCCGACGCGCTGCGTTTGCCGGAGTGGGATGCCGATGTCACCAAGCTGTCCGGTGGAGAGCGCCGCCGCGTAGCGCTGTGTCGACTGCTGCTGTCGCAGCCCGACATGCTGTTGCTCGACGAGCCAACCAACCACCTGGATGCCGAGTCCGTTGCGTGGCTGGAACGCTTCCTCGACGAATACCCGAGCACCGTCATAGCGGTGACGCATGATCGCTATTTCCTCGACAACGTCGCCGGCTGGATACTCGAGCTCGATCGCGGCCACGGCATTCCATGGGAAGGCAACTACTCTTCCTGGCTGGAGCAGAAGGAGGCACGCCTGCAGACCGAGGAAGCCTCGGAAAAAGCACGCTGCAAAGCCATGCAGCACGAGCTGGAGTGGGTTCGCAGTAACCCGAAAGGCCGACAGGCAAAATCCAAGGCGCGTCTGCGGCAGTTCGAGGAAATCTCTTCGCCAAGCTACCAGAAGCGCAATGAGACCAACGAAATCTATATTCCGCCCGGACCGCGACTCGGCGATGTCGTTCTCGAGGTTAATGACCTGAAGAAGGGCTTCGGCGACAAGCTGCTGATTGACGGGCTGAGCTTCCAGTTACCGCCGGGAGGCATCGTCGGTGTTATCGGTCCCAACGGCGCGGGCAAGACGACGATGTTCCGCATGGTTACCGGGGCAGAGCAGCCGGATGGCGGCAGTATTCGTCTCGGCGACACCGTGCAGATCGCGAGCGTCGATCAGTCGCGTGACAGCCTCGATGACAACAAGACCGTGTGGGAAGAAATCTCCGACGGGCTGGACCTGATCAACGTTGGCAATTACGAAACCTCTTCGCGCGCCTATGTTGGTCGCTTCAACTTCCGCGGTCAGGATCAGCAGAAAAAAATCGGCCTGCTGTCGGGCGGTGAACGCAATCGCGTGCACCTCGCAAAAATGCTGCGTTCGGGCGGCAACTTCCTGTTGCTCGATGAGCCGACCAACGATCTCGATGTGGAGACCTTGCGCGCGCTGGAAGAGGCGTTGCTCGAATTTCCCGGCTCCGCCATCGTGATCTCGCACGACCGCTGGTTCCTGGATCGCATCGCGACCCATATTCTGGCCTTCGAAGGTAACAGTGAGGTGGTCTGGTTCGCGGGGAATTACGCGGACTACGAAGAGGACCGAAAACGACGACTTGGCGCGGACGCGGCAAACCCGCACAGAATCAAGTATAAGAAACTGACCGCCTAGTGTTCTGTTTGCTTAGTTCACTAATTTTCAGCGGTCCTGGGAGCCTGTCCTGCAAGGCGCAGGAGCGCAGGATTAGCGGGCTGCTTCAAACGAATGCAACGCGGCAGGACTGTCTCCCAGGACCGCACAGAGGGAAAGCCTCCAGGACGCTATTGCCGCGTTGCAGCCCTTGGCAAGGGCCCCGGCCATTACCGGAAGGCTGCGCCTTGCACTTGCGACTTGGAGGCTTTTGGAAAGAAAGCGAAGCAAGCAAACAGAACACTACACACGTCGAGGACAGCCAATGAATATCCTGCTCGCAGCAAGCGCCGTATTCACGATAATCACGCTGTTCTTTGTCGTTTCGATGTTGCGGCATGCTCGCCGCCGGCGCCCACTGCGCGCAACAGGCTCGCTGGCAGGCGGTGCTGCGTCGGGCGCGCTCGGTGGTGCCAGCATACTACTTGCGTTCAGCTACTTCGGGTATGGACGGCTCGTCGACGAACAGGTTGTGAGCCAGATCGAATTCTCACAATCGGCGCCCGGCGAATACGTCGCGCGCTTGATGATAGCCGGCGAGACGGACCGTTTCTTTTCACTGAATGGCGACGAATGGCAGATGGATGCACGCGTCGTCAACTGGAAACCACCCGCAACGCTGCTCGGACTCGAACCTATCTACCAGTTAGAGCGATTGAGTGGCCGTTATGCAAGCGTTGACGATGAACGATCGGAACAGCGAACCGTGCACGCGCTGTCCGACGACAACGCGCTCGATGTCTGGAGCGTTGCACGACGTTTTCCGCGCCTCATGCCCGGCGTCGACGCGTACTACGGAACAGCGACCTACGTACCGATGGCGAACGGCGCACGCTACGAGGTTACGATGACACGAACGGCATTAATCGCGCGTCCGATGAACGATGCAGCGCGAGATGCTGTTGGCGATTGGGGACAGTAGGGATTTCAGTATTATGTTAATCCCGGATAGCAGAACATAATCTATCGTGCATACTGAAGTAGCTGATTGTTTAGACAATTCTGCCGTCCAACCATAATAAATAGACAGGGCGAAATGGCTATCATTATTGAACAAGATCAGGGGATAAAGAGCGAGCTCGAGGAACGAATTGGACTCGAGTGTCCGTACTGCGGCATGTATGCGCACATGGCGCCGCAGGCGGTACCGGAAGCCGCTGCCCTGCTCCGCGACAAACCCAAACACGTTGGGCTGGTGTACAAGTGCGACGCCTGCGATGCGCCCGTCTTTCTGCGATTTGCCGTCAAAGAATACAAAGACAACCGCGTCGAGTTGTATCGCAACTTCATCGAGCTGGAACGGCCCAAAGAACGCTTCTCGTTTTCCTATTTGCCGAAACATACCGATGTGCTTTTTCGAGAGGCGCTCGCGTGTTACTCAGCAAATAACTTCAATGCCTTTGCATCGATGTGCCGACGCTCCTCGATCAGTGCGTTCGACACGCTCGGTGAGGGTGGCAAGCTACGGGCATTTGAAGAAGTCATGGTCGCGCAGGATATCGCCGGCATCGATGACGAATCGTTCGCACCCATCAAGTCCGTGCTATTCGGTTCCGGAACGCACGAAGATCTGCCGCTCTTAAACCGCGCGCAGGCCGGCATCCTTCTCGAGGTTTTGAAGGATATGTTCTACCAGTGCTTCGTGCGCCATGGGAAACTGACTCGAGCGATTAAAGTAAGGCGCTTTTTCGTCTCAGAGAGCAACGACCACCCGGTTTCAGCCTGAACAAAAGGTGACATTCTGCTGTTCTCCGGAGGAGGACAGCAGAATGTCACCTTTACCCGACCGCCACCCTGGCGTTACGGAACATGCGCATCCACGGACCGTCTTCGCCCCACTCTTCCGGATGCCAGGAATTCTGACGGCTCAGCACTACGCGCTCCGGGTGCGGCATCATGATGGTCACACGCCCGTCCTCGTTGCTCAGGCCGCAGATCCCATCCACCGAACCATTGGGATTTGCCGGGTACTTGTCGGCAACCTCACCGTAGTTGTCCACGTAGCGCATCGCGACGGTGTACGACGAAGCGTAGCGCGCAGCATCGTCGAGGAACGTCGCCCGCCCCTCTCCGTGTGAGGTTGCGATCGGCATGCGCGAACCGGCCATGTTCTGCAGGAACACAGATGGGCTCTCCACTACCTCGACCAGGCTCAGTCGCGCTTCGAACTGTTCAGATTTGTTGCGCAGGAATCGCGGCCAGTTTTCTGCGCCGGGAATCAGCTCGCGGAGATGCGACATCATTTGGCAACCATTGCAGACACCGAGCGCGAACGTATCGCGCCGCTCGAAGAACGCGGCAAACTCGTCTCGCGTTCGCGAGTGGTAGAGGATCGACTTGGCCCAGCCACCGCCGGCGCCCAGCACGTCGCCGAATGAGAAGCCACCACATGCAACAACGCCCTGGTACTCCGCCAATGTGACTCGGCCACTGAGTAAGTCGCTCATGTGAACGTCAACGGCGGTGAATCCGGCGCGCATGAAGGCCGCGGCCATTTCATTCTGGCTGTTGACGCCTTGCTCGCGGAGGACCGCAACACGCGGCTTCCGGCCACCACGAAAAGCGCGGGCGACGTCGTCTTTCGGGTCGAAGGTCAATGCTGCGTTGAGGCCCGGGTCGTCGTCGTCAAGCAGCCGCTCGAACTCCTCGGTAGCCGTTGCCGGATTGTCACGCAGCGCCTGGATGCGGTGGCTCATTCCCGACCACTCGCGCTGCATGGTGGAACGCGCCAGCTCGAGAACAACACTGTCGTCGCTGCGCACCGTCAATTTTGCTTCGTCCTCGACGCGTCCGATGGCCGCTGCGCTGATGCCGTAGCGATCGATCACCATCTGCACCTGTGCCAGCTTGCTTTTCGCAACCTGCACGACTGCGCCGGGCTCCTCGCTGAATAAAGTCTTGAGCAGTTCGATGCGCGAGCCGCCCAGCGCCAGTGAGATGCCGAGCCGGCTTGCAAGGACCATCTCGGCGACGCTGGCGAACAAGCCGCCGTCGCTGCGATCGTGGTAGGCAAGCAGCATGCCGCGCGAATTCAGCTCCTGGATCGCCGCGAAGAAACCCTTCAACGACTGCGGATCGTCGAGATCTGGTGTAGCACCTCCGGTGCGCTGGTAGGCCTGCGCAAGACAGGAGCCACCCATCCGGTTCTTGCCGGATGCGAGGTCAAACAACAGCAGGTAGCTCGGCTCCTCGCAGCGGCAGAGCTCCGGCGTCAGGTGCCGGGTGACTTCACTAACCGGCGCAAAGGCCGAGACTATCAGCGAGACCGGTGCAACCACGTGATGCTCGCCCGCATCGTCGCTCCAGCGAGTGCGCATCGACATTGAGTCTTTGCCCACCGGAATCGCGACACCAAGCTCGCGGCACAGTTCGTCACCGACCGCTTTCACGGTGTCGAACAGGTTCGCATCTTCGCCAGGATGCCCGGCGGCGGCCATCCAGTTCGCCGACAGGCGAACCTTGCTGAGATCGTCGATCGGCGCCGCTGCAATATTCGTAATCGCTTCGGCGACCGCCATCCGTCCGGATGCGGGCGCGTTCGTCGCGGCGAGCGGCGTACGCTCACCCATCGCCATTGCCTCGCCGGTGCTGCCGCGAAAACCCGATGCCGTAATTGCCACGTCGCTGACCGGAACCTGCCACGGCCCAACCAGCTGATCACGCACGGTCAGCCCTCCGACCGTTCGGTCGCCAATGTGGATCAGGAACGACTTGTCGGCGACCGCCGGAAAACGCAGGACGCGCAGCGCCGCGTCAGACAGCTCGATACCGTCGAGGTTGAGGCTATCGCCTGGCAATTCGACGTGTTCAACGGAGCGCTCCATTTTCGGCGGGTTGCCAAGCAACATCTGCATCGGCATGTCGACGACGTGATTGTCGAAGTCACGATCGTTCACCAGGAGGTTGCCGTCGTCGGTCAACGTGCCGATGACCGACACAGGACAGCGTTCGCGCTCACACATCGCCTTGAAGGCCTCGATATTATCTTCGCCAACGAGAAGCACGTAACGTTCCTGTGCCTCGTTGCACCAGATACCCATCGGCGACATGCCCGGTTCGGCATTGTCGATCAGGCGCAGCTCGATCTCGGCGCCGTGCTTGCTGTGATCGACCGCCTCGGGCACGGCGTTCGACAGTCCGCCAGCGCCGACGTCATGAATTAGCAGGATCGGATTGTCATCGCCCATCTCCCAGCAACGGTCGATGACCTCCTGGGCACGGCGCTCCATTTCCGGGTTGCCGCGCTGCACCGAGGCAAAATCAAGATCCTCGCTCGAGGTACCGCTGGCAAGCGATGACGCGGCCCCGCCACCAAGGCCGATGAGCATGGCGGGCCCACCCAGCACCACCACCTTCGCACCGACCGGCACATCAATCTTGTTGGCATGCTGTGCGCGAACATTGCCGAGGCCACCCGCAACCATGATTGGCTTGTGATAGCCGCGAATTTCGTTTTCGGGCAAGCCGGGCACACGACTTTCATAGGTACGAAAGTAGCCGGCAAGATTCGGGCGGCCAAACTCGTTGTTGAACGCGGCGCCGCCTATGGGCCCCTCCGTCATGATTTCCAGTGGCGTCGCCATACGATCGGGGTGCGGGAAATCATCCTCCCAGGGCTGCTCGTAACCGGGGATACGCAGGTGCGAAACACTGAAGCCGGCGAGACCGGCTTTTGGCTTGGCACCCAGACCAGTCGCCCCTTCGTCCCGAATTTCACCGCCGGCCCCCGTTGCCGCACCCGGAAACGGCGAGATCGCGGTCGGGTGATTGTGCGTTTCAACCTTCATGAGAATATGAATCGGCTCTTCGACGAAACCGTACTCATGGCCGTTCGACGCCGGCATCAGGCGCGCGCCGTCCCAACCCTCAATGACAGCGGCGTTATCGGTGTAGGCCGACAACACACCGTCCGGAGACTTCTCAGTCGTCGACTTGATCATGGGAAACAGCCGCTGCTCTTTCTCCTCGCCGTCAATGATCCAGCTCGCGTTGAAGATCTTGTGCCGGCAATGCTCCGAGTTCGCCTGCGCAAACATCATCAACTCGGCATCTGTTGGGTCGCGGCCGAGATCGCCGTAGCATCGCTGCAGGTAGTCGATTTCGTCATTCGACAGCGCGAGTCCGAGGTCCGTGTTGGCCGAGACCAGTGCCTGCCTGCCATCTTCCGCCAACGGCACGCTTACAACCGGTGATGGCTCATGCGCTGCGAACAATGCGGCCGCCTGGTCAATCTCAACAAACACCGCCTCGGTCATACGGTCAAACAGCAGTGCGCTCAGCGCGAGGACCGCGTCGTCGTCGACTTTGGCCGAGAACCTCAAGCCATAGCAGATGCCGCGCTCGACGCGCTCAACGGCATCGATGTCGCAAGCCCTGACGATATCGGTTGCCTTGCTGGACCACGGTGAAATCGTGCCAGGACGCGGCACGACATAGAGTTTTTTCGTGAGCTTGCCAACCCTGCCAGGGCTGTCACCGGACAGCAGCAGGGCGTCCAGCCGAGCGCGATCCTGCTTACTGAGCTTGGCGTTGGTGTCGACCAGGTAGACGAAATTCGCATCAACCGCTTTCACACGCTCGTCGGCGCGCTGCAATGCACGGGTCAGCTTAGCCAGTCGAAAATTGGACAGCGCCGACTGTCCGGGCAATTCCAGCATGTTGGTTTCGAGACCTTATTGGCGGTTGGGTGGCTTCGGAACCCGGATGATACAAGAAGCGGTCTCAAAAATATCCATAGGCCGCGCTTACTTGCTTTCGCGACCTATTTGTTGTGATCGCTCGGCGTATAGACGGGCAGCGGAAACTGGGCGACATTGCTACCCTCGAGCTTGCTGATCTTGCTGACGCCCTGCTTCTCGACCTCGTCGATACGAATGATCGAGTGCAAGGGCAGGTAGGTACGGCGCACGTTCTCGAATTCCGATTTGATGCGTTCCTCGGACGGATCGACAACCAACGTCGTTCGCTCGCCGAAGACCAGTTCCTCGACCTCGATAAAGCCAAACAGCTCGCCATGATCGACGTGGCGGGCATAGATCTCGTAGACCTGTCCCTGGCTCATGAAAACGACTTTGAAAAGTTGCTTGTTACTCATATCGGCGATGCCGCTGGCCCAGATGCTGGAGATATGTCGCAGTTTACAGGAAATCAAGGCCTTAGGCGTTTCGTGCGGCTCCTATTATGTGAACTGCGTATCAGCCTATCTACTTGATTCCCTGCACAATTAAACGCTGAATTGAGAGGGAAGCCATGGCACTTCAGCTTAAGATCGTCAGCGATCACCGCGAACTTGTCGGTGACGACGCAGAACGCGAGTTCTATGAGGAAGGCGGCACTATCGGCCGCGCCCTTCGGAACGACTGGATCCTGCCGGATCCCGACCGCTATATCTCGGGTCGGCATGCGACGATCGACCACAAGGGCGGCATCTACTATTTGCTCGACACCAGTAGCAATGGTGTCTATTTCAATGACGAAGTCGAGCCGGTCGGCAACGGCAATCCGCGGCGCCTGTTTGACGGTGATCGTATCCGCATGGGCGATTTCGAGTTCGCGGTGTCGCTGGACTCCGGCGAAAGCCTCGCCATGCCGCTTGACCCCGAACCGTCGGTAGCTCCCGATCACTCTGAACAGTTTGTTGACGAAGTGTCGCTGCGCACGGGCGTGAAACTGCTCGACGAGGAAGAACTGACCGGCGACGATGAATTTCAGTCGGTGTTGTTCGGTGACCAGGGCCCTGCCAGCCCGACGCCACCGCCGGCGGAGAAACCGGCGCCGATGCCGGCTGCCAATGACGCCAAGCAGGCGCGCCAGAAGAATCAATCGGTGGCCGTCTCGGCGGATGACCTGTTCGACTCCTTTCTCGACGGACTCGGGATCACTCGGGCCGAACTACATCCCGCGGTGAACCGCCCCGAGATGATGCTGACGGCCGGGCAGGTATTGCGTGAGTTCGTCGAAGGCACCATCGCCCTGCTCGCTGCCCGTGCGAATCTCAAGAACGCATTTCGCCTGGACCAGACAACCGTACTGCCGCGTCACAACAATCCGCTGAAGTTTTCCGAGAGTCCAGCCGATCTCATCAAACAGCTACTGGTTGGCGACGAGGGCGACTACCTGGGCGCCAAGGATGCCGTTAAGGAAGCCTGTAATGATCTCCTGAATCACCAGAACGCGTTTCTCGATGCCATGAACAGCGCCTTTATCGAATTTGCGGATCGCTTCGAGCCGGACGAGCTGGAACAAGGCTTCGATCGTGCCATGAGCGGTGGCAAGTTGTTTTCATTCATGAACAAGTCCAAGTACTGGGACCTGTACCGCGACCTGTATCCGATCATGACCGAAAAGGGTGGCGGTCGATTCCCGCAGATGTTCGGTGAGGAATTTGTGCACGCCTACGAACGCCAGGTTTCAGAGTACCAGCGGCATGATCGTGGACATCTGCCAGATGTCCCTAAGACCGGCGATGACGAGCCGGGCCTGATGGTGACGCAGAAACTGGAACCGCGGAAGGCGCTTGCCGACCAGCAAGCCGCCGACGCAAAGACGGCCGACTCCCAGGCAGACGACGAGATGATCGATCAGAGCTTCATCGAAGAGCTCGAAAACAGCATGATCGAGAAAATCTCCCCGGACCAGCTCAAGGCCTGAACCAACTTATCAGACGCGATTCTGCCGGTTCTCGATGAGATCATCGACGACCGCCGGCTCAGCCAGCGTCGACGTATCACCCAGGTTGCCGAAATCATTGGCCGCCACCTTCCGAAGTATGCGGCGCATGATCTTGCCTGAACGCGTCTTTGGCAGTCCCGGCGCCCACTGAATGAGATCCGGCTTGGCAATAGGTCCGATCTCCTTGCGAACCCAGGTCTGCAGCTCACGCAGCAGTTCGTCGGTTGCCTCGATACCGTCCATCAGCGTGACGTACGCGTAGATACCCTGCCCCTTGATCTCATGCGGGTAGCCGACGACCGCCGCCTCGGCGACGTTCGGGTTCGATACCAGCGCACTCTCGATTTCCGCCGTACCCATGCGGTGGCCGGAGACGTTCAGGACGTCGTCGACCCGACCGGTGATCCAGTAGTAGCCATCCTCGTCACGGCGCACGCCGTCACCCGTGAAATAGCTGCCCTCGAAGGTCGCAAAATAGGTATCTACGAAACGCTGGTGGTCGCCGTACACGGAGCGCATCTGGCCGGGCCAGCTGTCGGTGATGATCAGATTGCCTTCGACCGCTCCCTCCAGTACGTTGCCTTCGCCGTCGACGATGGCCGGCATGATGCCGAACAGCGGCTTGGTCGCGGAACCGGGCTTAAGCGCGGTTGCGCCCGGCAGCGGAGTGATGAGAATGCCGCCGGTTTCCGTCTGCCACCAGGTGTCGACGATCGGACAACGTGAGTCGCCGACAACGTGGTAGTACCACTCCCAGGCCTCGGGATTGATCGGCTCGCCGACCGAGCCGAGCAGTCGCAGGCTCTTTCTCGAAGTGCTCTTTACCGGCTCATCACCTTCGCGCATCAGCGCCCGAATAGCGGTTGGCGCCGTGTAGCAGATATTGACCTGGTGCTTGTCGCAAACCTCCCAGAAACGCGCCGACGTCGGGAAGTTGGGCACGCCCTCGAACATCAGCGTGATAGCGCCGTTCGCCAGAGGGCCATAGACGATATAAGTGTGTCCCGTTACCCAGCCCACATCCGCTGTACACCAGTAAACGTCACCCGGGTGATAATCAAAAACATACTCGTGCGTCATTGCCGCATAGACGAGATAGCCACCGCTGGTGTGCAGGACGCCTTTTGGCTGGCCGGTCGAGCCCGACGTGTACAGAATGAAAAGCGGATCTTCGGCACCCATTTCCTCACAGGGGCAATCCGCATCGACGTCCTTTTCGATCTCGTGAAGCCAGACATCGCGACCATCGACCATGCCGACGTCAGCACCGGTATTGCGGACGACGAGTACTTTCTCAAGCGTCGTTACGTTGGGATTGGCGGCCGCTGCATCGACGTTGGCCTTGAGCGGCACGCGTTTGCCGCCGCGGCGACCTTCGTCGGCGGTGACCACTATGTTGGAAGAGCAGTCCTGGATTCTGCCGGCAAGTGCGTCCGGCGAGAAGCCACCGAAAACTACAGAGTGCACTGCGCCGATCCGTGCGCAGGCCAGCATTGCAACCGCCGCGTCTGGGATCATCGGCATGTAAATAGTGACGCGATCGCCCTTCTTCGTACCCAGTGCCTTGAGCGAGTTCGCGAAACGGCAGACGCGCTCGTGCAGTTCGCTATAGGTGATCGTCAGGTCCGTGCCCGGGTCGTCCCCTTCCCAGATAATCGCGACGTCATCGCCCTTGGTTTCGAGGTGACGATCGACGCAGTTGTAACAGACATTCAGAGAGCCGTCGTCGTACCAGCGAATATGCAGGTCGTCTTTTGCGAAAGAGACGTCTTTAACGCGCGTAAAAGGTTTAATCCAGTCGAGCCGCTTCGCCTGCTCTGCCCAGAAGCCCTCGTTGTCTTCAACGGAGCGGGTATACATTGCCTCGTATTCCGCCTCATCGATCAATGCACGTTCTTTTACCGCGTCCGGAACGGGATAGATTTCATTCGCCATGTTTCTCTGCCTTGGTGTGTTCTTGCTAATTCTGAGTTCGCTGCGCCATCTTCAGAATCCGCTGCGCCTGCACAAGATGTGGCCGGTCGACCATCTTGCCGTCCAGCCCAACGGTGCCAGCGCCCGGGTTTTCCTCAAATAACGCGACGATACGATGTGCCTGCTCGATCTCCGCAGCGCTCGGTGAGAACGCCGAATTGATGACTTCAACTTGCGCCGGATGGATAGCCAGCATTCCGCCAAAGCCGTCCCGCCGTGCATTCGCCGCATAGCGTAGCAGTCCTTCCTGGTCGCGGAAGTCCGTATAGACCGTATCCAGTGCCGTAACTTCCGCCGCTGTGGCCGCGAGCAGGCAGAACGAGCGCGCCATCTCGTAGAGGGGCAGCCAGTTACCCTCCGGGTCTCGATTGGTGCTGGCGCCGATGGCGGCACTGAGATCCTCCGCGCCCCAGGAGAGGCCGAACAAGCGCGATGTAGCGCCCGCATAGCCGTTCAAGGTGAACAGCGCCTCTGCACGCTCGGTGCACAGCGCGATAATGCGCGTGCGCCCGTTCTCGATGCCCAGCTCTTGTTCCAGCACATCGAGCCGACGCGACAGCGCAATAACATCCGCAGCGCTGCGGGGCTTCGGCAGAACGATGCCGCAGGGTGCCGACGGCATGACGGCCTCCAGGTCCGCCACCGCGTCCTCGGTATCGAACGGATTGATACGCACCCATACGTTTTTCTTATCTTTCAGGTAGTCCGCTGCATTCGCACGCGCCGTCGGACGTGCTTCAGGTACGACCGAGTCCTCGAGATCCAGGATCAATGCATCGGCCCCGGCGGCGCCCGCCTTGGCCAGTTTGCGGTCGCTGTCAGCCGGTACAAACAGGAAGCTGCGGTTCATGCAGGCTTTCTCAGCATCAGCGCAGAGCGCTTGCACTCTGCGACAAGCTCATCGTGCTGGTTAAAGGCCCGGTGCGCAAAAATCACGATGCCATTGTCAGGGCGCGACTTGCTGTCGCGCAGCTCGAGCACTTCGGTCTGAATGCGTATCGTATCTCCGCAGAACAGCGGTTTGGGGAAACGCACTTCGTCCCAGCCGAGATTCGCCACGGTGGTGCCGTAGGTGGTGTCGTTGACCGATATCCCGACCATGAAGCTCAAGGTCAGGCAGCTGTTGACGAGCGGCTTGCCGAACTCCGTCGTCTTCATGTATTCCGCGTCGAGATGCAGAGCTGACGGGTTGTGGGTCATGGTCGTCAGTAACACATTATCGGTTTCGGTTATGGTCCGATGTATCGGGTGGTCGATGGTCTGACCGACCTCAAATTCTTCGAAGTAAAATCCTGGCATTGGCAGCTCTCAACCGGTTTCAGGTAATCTACAATTGTGCCAGTGTCGTGCAGGGCAATACAGGGCAAAAGCGTGGAACAGGAGCGCACATGAAGATTTCCCGACGTGATTTCACCAAAGCAGGTCTGGGGATGGCCTCACTAGCCGCTATCGGCGGGCCTGCCGCCGCGGCCGAGCCGCATAGCGTGCTGACAAAGGCAGTCCCGTCATCGGGCGAAATGCTGCCAATCATCGGGCTCGGGACAAATCGCTACGGTGTGGGCCAGGCCGAGGGTGCGCGAGCGCCGTTACGTGCAGCAATCGAGCGATTCCATCATCTCGGCGGTACCGTCATCGACACGGCACCGATGTACGGTACATCGGAGTCGGTGCTCGGGGACCTGATCGCCGAGCTCGGCATTCGCGAGGATCTGTTCATTGCGACGAAAGCGGATCGCACGGATGGCAGCGCCGGCACTATCGAACAGATGAAAGAGTCGTTGGCTCGCCTGAAGACAGATCGCATCGAACTGATGCAGGTGCATAACCTGCTTGGCTGGCGAGATGCTTTACCGGCAATGCGCGAATGGCAACAGGAAGGCCTCATTCGCTATATCGGCATCACGACATCGCGCTCCTCGCAGTACGAAGAGTTTGAACAGGTCATGCGCCAGGAAGATCTCGACTTCATTCAAATCAACTATTCACTGGAACAGCGCGAGGCGGCCGAGCGCTTGTTGCCGCTTGCCGCCGACCGCGGTACAGGCGTGATCATTAATCGCGCCTTCGGCGGCGGACGGATCTTCAAGCGGATCGGCGACCAGCCGGTTCCCTACTGGGCAGAGGCGTTCGGTTGCCAGAGCTGGGCACAGTTTCTGCTGAAGTACGCGATCGGGCATCCGGCGGCAACACTTAGCATTCCCGGCATGACCAAGCTGCATCACGTCGATGACAACTTCGGCGCGGCAAGTGGAAGGCTACCCGACGCAGAAGAACGCAAGCGCCAGGAAGAATTTTTCGACGCGCTTTGAGGGCCTGTCTCGTTGGTGCCTGGCGTCCAGACTGCCAACCAGGTTTGAAGACAGGCAGACCAGAAACCAGTTAGGTGCAACACAGCCCAATGCGTTACGCAGCCTATGGTTCCAACCTTCATCCGCTCAGGTTGACCGAACGGATACCGGCAGCGCAGCTGATCGGTATCGGCTTTCTACCTCATTGGTCCCTTTGCTTTCACAAGAGAAGTAAAGACCATTCCGGGAAGTGCAGCATCCTTATCGGTGGTATTGGAGTTCACTTTGCAGTATTCGAACTGAACGCTGAGGACAAGCAGACTCTCGATAAAATCGAGGGTCTCGGGGTCGGCTACTCCGAGATCTTGCTGAGCATCCCGGACTTCGGAAACTGCGTCTCCTACATCGCGGAAGAATCGTACGTGGACGATTCTTTACATCCCTATGACTGGTACAAAGAACTGGTACTGGAGGGGGCGCGATTTCATGGTTTTCCCGAGCACTACTTGCAACCGATCGAATCGCTACAGGCACTTTGCGACCCGGACCCCGAGCGAAGGGCAAGAAGCTGGAGAACAGTCGAACTGGTACGGGCCTGCTCCTGAAAGCACGCAACGACCGCTTGACCAAACGGAGACCTCCGGCGGCAAACCACCGGCCAGGTGCTAAACTGCTGAGAGCCGGCTGCTGCCTCGAAGCAGACATGACACGACACTTACCCGCAGCTTTCTTGGCCTCATATTTGGGATGCGCAGATGAACACCGATAGATTGAATCGCTGGCTGACGCTCGGCGCAAACCTCGGCGTGTTGGTAGGTCTGATGCTCCTGGTTCTGGAGCTTGATCAGAATCGCGAAATGATGCGCGCGCAAACTCGTCATGAATTGGCGATGGGTATTGTGGATCTATTGCAGGTCCCGGCAAGTAATCAACAGCTCGCCGATCTGATGTACCGCGCGGGAACAGGCGGCGAGCTTACGCCGCAAGAAACTTTTCAATTCAATATGCGTACCAATGCGCTTCTTCGTTACTGGGAGGATGTTCACTACCAGTATCGGGTTGGCCTTTACGATGAAGTGGAGTTTTCAAAGCAGAGAGACGCATGGAGGGCCGCCCTCGAGAATAGCCAGCGTATGCGTGTCTACTGGTGCGAGGTTCGAGAGCTCTATTCACCTGACTACATGTCTGAGATGGACGCCCTGCTGCCAAACGATGGCTGTTGATCAGCGGCCTGCAAAGATTGGGCCGGTGTCCGCATGCTTGGTTAACGACCTCTCAAGCCAGGACTAAGCTCGTCACTCTCAATGTATTTCAGAACGGGACCAACAAGGAGACGGCTTTGAAACTTGCAAGAATGATCATGATTACGGCGTTGCTGACTGCGGCGCATGCCAGCGCCGGGGATCCGGCCGAGACTTCGTCAGGACTTTCAGACAAAGCAGAGCTAACTGGGCTTGTTGAAGCATGGATTGACGGCGAGGTAAGCGGTGACAGGAAGGCACTTGAGCACATTCTTGATAAGGAGTTTGTGTCGACGTTTGCGTCCGGAGAGACTGTAGATCGCGCCGCCTACATTGATTTCATAGTCAGTCAGGATATTCCACCATTCAAAGTAACGAACGATGTCATGGCCGTGCACGGCGACACAGCAGTAGTCATCGATATATCGGAAAGCGGAAAAACCAAATTCACGTGGATTGCAAAACGGGTGCATGGTCAATGGAAGGTAATCTCGCAGACTTTTTCAAAAGTGGAATCGCCGTAGCTCGGATCACGTATCTAACTAGTCAGCGCCGGCTTTTGGCCGGTAACAGCAGCCCGGTGGTAATATCCTGACAGGCTGATGATCCATCAGCAGACGCTAAACCTGCCGACCAGCGAAATGGCTACCAACTCGCACAAGGAGACATCACGTGAACGCGATACGAGAGCGTGCAAAAGAGCATTTTCCGACAGTGTTGCTAACGCTGCTCAGCATTGTGCAGGCGTTGGCGCTGGAACTGCTTTGGTCGCACCTGCGTGAAACAACCTACCTCTTCGAATTTTCGTGGATTTCTGCACTATCGTGGGTGCAGATTCTCGCAACATTCCTGGGTCTTGTACTTATTTGGGTCGTCTATGCCAGCAATGTGATGCGTTTTCGCTGGGTGCCCGTAACCAGCGATTCCGTGTATCCATTCCTCATTGGAATATTGGAGTTCATGCTTATTGAGACGCTCGGTCCGGATGCGATTGGACTGTGGCTTGTATATCTCGCCCTGGTATTCGGAATGATGATCTGGGTCGCTCATGCGAATATGCGGCGAGCAAGAAAGGACCCGGATAACGAAGCATTTTTTAGCGGCTATCAGCCGGCCAAGCTGCGCGACTTCTATCCGCAGATCGCGATTGTATCTGCGCTGGTTCTGGTCGGTGTTTATTTTCGAATCAGCGGTGATCAAGGCTGGCTGGCGATGCTCGCCTTGCTGGCAACAAACTGTTTGTTGGGATGGCAGTTCTATGCCACAGCGGTGTTCTGGCAACTCAGTGTGGCCGACGAGCCGGAGGAGTAGATGAGCAGCCTTGTGTGTTTTTTGAGGGTGGCAGGTCATGGCTTATGGCCGACAGAAGCTGGCAGACTGCTATTGCCACAGAACAGCAATTGATCGACCGAACAAATCCGTAGGGTAATTTGACGGTATGAAACACTATGTTGCTTTCTTACGCGCGGTAAACGTCGGCGGTACCGGCAAGCTGCCGATGGCAGATTTGCGAGAGATGGCTCGCGAACTCAGCTTCACCGACGTCAAGACATACATTGCCAGCGGTAATCTTGCATTCAGCAGCGAGAAGTCAGAACAAGCGGTCAAATCGGCCCTCGAGGAAAAACTGGCCGAGTACGCGGAAAAGCCAGTAGCGGTATTCATGCGGACCGCGACCGAAATGCGACGGATACTGAGCGACAACCCCTTTCCCGACAAGGAACCGAAATACACGTTTGTGGTCTTCCTGGAGCGAAAGGCCCCAAAGGATGCATTGACCCAGGTCGTTCGGATGGTCGACGAGGAGGTGCGCATTGGCAAGCGTGAGATTTACGTCCACTATCCAAGCGGCATGAGTCAGTCGAAACTTCGAATTCCGGCCGCAAAAGACGGCACGGCACGCAACATGAACACCGTAAGAAAGATGGCTGAAATGGCCTCTGGCGACTGAGGCGGCATTGCCCTACGCAGCCCGCAAAAACAGAAGGCTTATCTCGTAATGAAATCTCATGATGTCTATTCATTCGGCGTGGTTTCGTCGAGCACCTTGTACGGCATTCAAGGCGAGTTCCCAGCACCGGAAGGCTACGCGGAGATTGACGACGTCCAGCATATGACGGGTGGCGAAGCGGCGAATTCGTCGATCGTCCTTGCAAGACTGGGTGCGCGTGTGAAGCTGGATGGCAATTGGGTGGGCGCCGACGACAGCGGCAAACGTACGAAGGCACTGCTGGCGGACTACCAGATCGACACGTCGCGACTCCCTGCCAGGGAGGGATACGCCGGCGTGCAGGAAGTCGTCTTTGCCGCACAGGGGACACGCACGATTTTCGGTACGTACTGCCGGCTACAGGAAGAAGCCGCCTGGAACATGCCGCACGAGGACGATGTTACACAGGCAAGAGCCATCTGCCTCGACCCGTTCTTCAATGAAGCTTCATCCCGCGTGGCGGAAATCGGCGCTCGCGCGGGCATTCCCGTGATCACGGTGGACTGTGGATACGATGATCCATTGCTCAAACACGCGTCGGCCATTGTGATCGCGGAGTCGTATATTCGAGAGAATTATTCGGATCATAAGCTCGAAGATCTGTTTCGCCAGTATCAGCGCAATTGCGATGGCCTGGTGATCTTTACGTTTGGCGACAAAGCCATCTGGTTCGCACGGCCCGATCAACCCGTCAGTACTCTTCAACCGTATGCCGTTGAACCTGTGGACACGACTGGCGGTGGCGACTCCTTTCGGGCTGGCATAGTCTATGGCTTCCTGAAAGGATGGGCCGACGATCAGATGATCGATTTTGCTGCGGCCGTGGCTGCTCTCGTCTGCACACGATTTCCCGGCGTTCTGAATGCGCCGACTCACGATGAAGTCACGGACTTCATGCGTGCGGCGAAAGCGTAGTGCAAGCGAATATCGCGCCTGGCCAAATCGCAAGACATGGGCTTTTCCGATTCACGACCTGACTATCTAACTAGTAAAGGCAATTAAAATGACCTATCGCTTCCTGTTTTCGCTGCTGATTCTTTGCTTCTGTAATGTGCAGCTCGCCCTGGCTGAGCCTTTTTCGGCCGAACATCTTGTCCGCCTGGATCGCGTCGGCGCTCCGGCCGTTTCTCCCGATGGCAGCCAGGTTGTCTATACGCTGCGTAAAACGGATATGGACGCGGGCAAAGGCCGCTACGACCTATGGCTGTCTGCGACCGATGACGGAAACGCCCACACGTTAACCACGCATGCCGCGAACGACACAGATCCCGCCTGGTCCCCCGACGGCCAGTTTGTCTATTTTCTCTCCTCGCGCAGCGAATCATCGCAGCTATGGCGGATTGCGCTTGATGGTGGAGAAGCAACCCAGGTCACGGACCTGCCGCTCGATGTTGGTAGTTATCGGGTGAGCGCGGATGGCAACCTGTTGGTCGTGTCGCTGCAGACGTATCCGGACTGCGAAAATCTCGGCTGCACGGCGACGCGCAACGAACAGCTCGAGGAATTACAGACGACGGGCGTCACTTACGACCGCCTGTTTATGCGGCATTGGGACCATTGGTTGACGGACAAACGTTCGCGATTATTCGCTCTGCCACTCAAAGATGGTGTCGCCACAGGTAGTGATGCCGTGCTCGTCAGCAAGGACGTCGATGCCGATGTGCCATCACGGGTGTGGGGCGGCAACGAAGAGTATGCGGTCTCTGCCGATGGCTCGACCGTGTACTTCGCGGCACGCATTCGTGACAGCAAGGAGCCAACCTCAACGAACTTCGACATTTATTCGGCGCCCGCGAACGGCAAAGGTCGAACCGTCAACCTGACGAAATCGAACCCCGCCTGGGATACGCAGCCGGTCCTCAGCCCCGATGGCAAGAGTCTCGCCTACCTCGCGATGAGGCGTCCGGGCTTCGAGGCCGATCGATTCCGGGTAATGATCAGGGATCTCGCGTCCGGCGATTCACGGGAGCTGGCCGTCGAGTGGGATCGCTCGCCATCGTCGATTACTTACTCGCACGATGGACAGGCCCTTTACGCAAATGCGAATGACGTCGGCAACAAGACGCTGTGGCGAATCGATGTAAACACTGGAGCCATGGTCAAACTCGTCGCACAGGGCAGCGTGACCGCCGTCGAAAGCTCCCCGCAAGGCGTGGTATTCGCCAAGGACGACCTCAAAACGCCCAGCGAGCTTTACGTGTTGGCAAATGGCAGCACGGAGCCGCGACAACTCACTGACTTTTCCGGCCCGCAGCTTGACGGCATCGCGATGGGTGACTACGAGCAGTTCTCTTTCACGGGGGCGGACGACGCCACGGTGTACGGTTACGTGGTCAAACCGGCCGGCTTCAAGGCGGGCAAAAAATATCCCATTGCCTTCCTGATTCACGGCGGGCCGCAGGGCAGCTTCGGCAACCATTTTCACTATCGCTGGAACCCGCAAACCTACGCCGGCCAGGGTTTCGCAGCGGTATTCATCGATTTTCACGGCTCCACCGGGTACGGGCAGGACTTCACGGACAGCATTTCGGGTGACTGGGGCGGCGCACCGCTTGTAGACCTGCAGCTGGGCCTGAAAGCCGCCTCACAGAAGTACAAGTTCCTCGACAGTGACAGGGCCTGCGCACTCGGTGCGTCTTACGGCGGCTTCATGATCAACTGGATTGCCGGAAACTGGCCGGAGCGTTTCGACTGCCTGGTTAATCATGACGGCGTCTTCGATCAGCGCATGATGTATTACGCGACCGAGGAACTCTGGTTTCCGGAATGGGAAAACGGTGGCCCGCACTTTTTGAAACCCGAGAATTACGAACGGCACAACCCTGTGAATCACATCGATCGCTGGCAGACTCCCATGCTGGTCGTCCACGGGGAGCTCGACTATCGCGTCCCGGTAACGCAGGGCATCGGCGCTTTCACAGCCCTGCAGCGTAAAGGCATTCCGAGCAAGTTCCTGTACTTTCCGGATGAGAATCACTGGGTGCTGAAACCGCAAAACTCGGTGCAGTGGCACGACGTGGTTAACGGGTGGTTGCACGAATACCTGGATGACTAGAACGGAAACAGCGGCGGCCCGTCCACATAACGTACGGGCCTGCGGCTGCCGCCAAGCCTTTGCGCGGATCGCCGAAGTGTGATGTTGTTTGGTGAATAAGGGCGTCGACAAGGAGCGTATCGACAGGCGCCTTTTCCCGAAAGCGGCCGTTCAGGCATCGATTCTCAGATAATCTGACCGTCTGCTTTCGGCCAGAAGCGGACGCCCACGCATCGAACAAATCGAAGAATCAGTCGCCCTGATCACCCAACTTTGCTCTTTCCTCATCGGCAAGGAGTTTTCGCTGAACTAGT